>Ga0118677_10012675_pt1 | contig 12312 bp, 13 predicted proteins | sample AliMusrvi5mmetaG_FD_86154 | JGI IMG/M metagenome (GOLD analysis project Ga0118677, IMG submission 86154)
AGAGTTACGTCGATCACTTATCATGGAAGAAAGCAATGCCCCCCAGGAATGGAATAGTACTTTCAGCAATATCGAAAACAATTTTGCCCCCTGGAAATTTTCGCCGGATGACAGAGATCAGTGGATAAGGGATATCGAATAAGGAATAAGGAATGTCGAATAAGGAATTAGGAATAATGGTTGGGGATATTGGGAAGATATATTCATCTGGGTAAATTATTTGAGTAAGGTTCATCAACTTCTGGTTAACTTTTCATCCCGCTTGTTTGTAATGAATTTTCAAATTACCCAATTTTCAAATTTTCAAATTAAATCCAAGGCTTATAGACCATCCTGTACAACTGAATCAAAGCAGTAATCAATAAGATGATCCCCATGATTTTGTTCATTGTATGGTTACTGGTTTTCATTTTGGTAACCAGCCAATTTCCTCCGTGTATATATACAGCTAATCCTCCCAGAGTGCCTACCCCAGCACCTATCGTAAAACTATTGAAACAAGTAGTTGTAACGGGTAACACTTTTGCCTGAATAAGGGTGGATGTCCATAAAAACCAAAACGGGATTTGTAATGGATTCAGGGCGCTCATACTCAAGCCAAGCACAAACCTGTTTAGCTTATTATCCAACAGGAAGGATTTCTTTTTGGTGCCTAATTTTTCCTTTCTGGCAGAGATAAAAGACATGATACCCAGAAAGAGAAAAAGAATAACCGTAACCCAACCAAGTGCTATAAAAAAAGGACGATGCTGTACAACCCAATCCATGCCTTTTAAAGCAAAGCGGAGATAAATCATTTCAACAATCGCTACGCCAATAGCAAATTTCCAGGCAGACAGGAAGCCTTCCTGTATACAGATTTGTGTGGAAGTAAAACTCATATTTCCAAGGGGCAACTGGCCAAGGAAGCTAACCAGGAAACCCATAAAAATGATATAGACCATAGGAACGGAAAATACGATAAGAATGCGAATGACAGATGCGCTGGCTTAGATTATATGGAAAGAATCTCTCTTACTCCTTGATTTCTCATTCTGCATTCTATATCTATTATTCCTTCGATTTCTCCTAATTTCGTATAAATTTTCGGGTATGAAAGTACATACAATGGCAGAACTGATGATGGCGGGTGAAACGCCTGAAATATTATTCTGGGTAGGCTGTGCGGGTAGTTTTGACCAGCGTGCACAAAAAATAACCAAAGCGTTTGCAGCTATTCTCGATAAAGTGGGCATCCGATATGCCATACTGGGTAAAGAAGAAGCCTGCACTGGTGACCCTGCGCGACGTGCAGGTAATGAATTCTTATTTCAAATGATGGCTTACCAGAATATTCAGGTATTAAATGGCTATGGTATCAAAAAGATTGTTACTACCTGTCCGCATTGTTTTAATACCCTGAAAAATGAATACCCGGAACTAGGTGGCCATTATGAAGTAACCCACCATACCGGTTTCCTCCAGCAGTTGATTGAGGAAGGAAAAATAAAAATGAAAGAAAAAGGAAGTTTTTCCGGAAAGAAAATTTCTTATCATGACAGTTGTTACCTGGGACGCGCTAACCATATTTATGAAGCCCCACGGAAAGTGTTGGAAGCATTGGATGCTGAACTGGTTGAAATGAAACGTTGTCGCAGCAATGGACTATGCTGCGGTGCAGGTGGAGCACAAATGTTTAAGGAAGATGAACCAGGGCAGAAGAGAATCAATATGGAAAGGGCAGATGAAGCGCTGGAAACCGGTGCCTCGTTTATAGCGGCTGCCTGTCCATTCTGTAATACCATGATGACTGATGGAGTAAAAAATAGAGAAAAAGAGAATGATGTGGCTGTGATGGATAGTGCGGAGATGATCTTAACGGAAATGGAATAGCTATTGAACTGAGATTCCTGCCATTTTCAATTGCAAAATCAGTATTTTTACTCTATGAATCTTGCTTACAAACATTTAATCCCGGAAGATTTTCATCCCAGTTCAAGAGTATGGATCTACCAGAGTAACCGTCTATTTTCGATTAGTGAGGCACTTGAAATTGAATTGCTGTTAACTGATTTTCTTCAAAAATGGAATACTCACGGAACGCCTGTAAAGGGTTACGCTAATTTATTGTTTGGGCAGTTTATTGTATTAATGGCAGATGAAACTTTTACTGGTGTAAGTGGTTGCAGCACCGACAGCTCGGTTCATTTGATTAAAAAGATAGAAGAACTTTTTAAAGTGGATATGTTTAACAGACAAAACCTCGCATTTGTTATAAAAGAAAATATACAAACCCTTCCTTTACCGCAATTGGGATACGCTTTTGAGAACCACTTTATTGATGCGGATACTTTGTATTTCAATAACCTGGTCTTAAACAAAGCCTCTTTATTGGAGAAATGGATTATTCCAGTTAAGGATAGTTGGCTGTCGGCTAAAATACCTGTTAAACAACTTACCGAGGCTTAGTCTGTTATTCATTCAGGACCTATTTACTTTTTTTCAACCTGTCTAAAGCCTGTTTTTTCTGCTTATCATCCAGATCGCTTTTCATAAAGCTTCTGCTGATTTGGTAGCTAATTGTTAAGCGATAATTACGGGTATTGCTGGTACTATAACTTTCAATTGCAAAATTAGGTGCATAGGTATTGCTATGATAGATCTGAGATCCAAATGGATCCAATGCAGATAGACCAATCATCAATTTTTTATTGAAGAATTTTCGTTGGATACTGATACTCATATTGATATTGCTTCGAGAATTTCCCTGCGGACTGGCAAAGCGGTTATATCTATTATTGGCTTCGATGATGGTAAGGTTATCGGGAGAATAACTATAATTCAATGATGAATAGATACTCCCCCCATCGTGATAGAGATATAGTTGCTTTTCAATATCACTAAACTGAGTATAATTATAGCCTCCGCTTACATTTACCCTGAATTCCTTTGTTACAGTAATTCCTGCCCAAAGACTGGCTCCAAATTCCTGTTGGTTTGAAATATTTTTATAGGTAGTTTGGGTTTTGCCGCTATCCACCAGCGTCCGGATCGAGTTGAAAACGTTTTTATACCGATTGTACCCCAACGAGGCATTCATACTTAATTTTTTGTCTGAATAGCCAATACTAATATCAAAATTATCAATCAGTGAAGGTGAGAGGTAGGGATTACCAAACCGGATATTATACGGATCTCCATAATCGATACTTGGATTCAATTCCGTGATTCCGGGTCTGCGAATGGTTTCTCTGAATGTCAACGAAACATTGAACATTTTTGAAAGATCCTTTCTGAAAGTGATATTCGGTAACAGCCGCCAATACCCATTATTGGCATTGGGAGCATTGCCTTTTATAAACTGAAAATCAGTTGCCGTATATTCTGCCTGCACACCGGTAATCATTCGCCATTGAAATGGCAGGGCCAATACCAGACCTACTCTTGCCGTTAGTATAGATTGATTAAAATAAAAATCATTACTCAGCAGTGTGTTGGGTATATATGTTTGACTAAGTCCACTTAAAAAACTGGTATTTAAAATATTATGGTATGAATTGGAAGAATAGGTAATACCCGAAGTTAAAAAAGTGGTACCCGTATCATTTAAAGGCTTATTGTAATAGGTGTTTATATAATAGGAAGTTACATAGTTATTCGTAAGTTGAATTTGCGTTGAGTCAAGACCTGTTGGCAGAAAATCGTTTTGCAAAAACTGTTGGTAAAAATTTCTGTCGTTATCATTCTTGCTGATATTATATCCTGCAAACACCTGAAGTTTTTCTACCGGATTCACTCCCTTCCATTGGTAAGAAGCTGAAAATCCATGGTTATAGGAATTGCCGTTATAATGACTATTCCGTGAGCTGGCTCCATACACATTGTGCAGACTATCCAGGTTACTGAAAAGGCTTGTACTGTTATTATTCGCAAAACTCATGTTACCCTGATAAACAAAACTCATAGAATTTCGCTTATTAAAATCGTAGTCGGTTTGAATTCTGGTATTCGGATACCAGTTACGATTATGGTAAGAGGACTGGGTATAAAAATAGTTAACAGAATCGCTGTAAAAATTTTCTCTATGAGAATAGGAATTGCCAACTCCTTCTCCAGTTCCCAATCCAACATTCGCATTGAAATTCAATTTACCGGTACGATAGTTATAATTACCATATAAATTACCTTCTCCTCTTGTTCCTCCGCTGGCGGTAATTCTTTCGTATATGCCTATTCGCCCTTTTTTGGTAACAATATTGATAACACCTCCTGGGTAAGTGGCATATTCGGGTGGTGGATTCAGCATGATCTCTACCTTATCAATCACATTAGCAGGCAGGCTTTCCAAAAGATCTGAGAGCTGTTGCCCAGATACATTTACCGGCTTTTCATCCATTAAAATAAGTGGCTCCTTTCCGCGAAGTAATAAAGTACCATCCGGGTTGGCATTTACCAGGGGCATGTTTTTCAACATTTCAGATGCGTTGCTACCATTGCTCAAGGGACTTTCGGCTACATTATAAGCAATCTTACCGTCTTTATTTTCAATCAGGGGTTTTTCTGAATACACCACTACCTCATTCAATGAATTAGAAACCTCTTTCAACAAAAGGTCGCCAAGATTAAATTCATTTCTTTCTGCTCGTAAATGAATACTATCCATGCCGGTTTTCGCATAGCCAACTGTATTGATCACAATACGATAGTATCCATAATCAAGTTTTTTAAACTCAAAAACGCCATTTTGATCTGTGGCTGTGGTGAACAGAGGATGTGAATCACCTGAAATAGTCAGAATGATGGTTGCATACGCAAGTGGTTTGCCGGATTTACCATCCTGCACATTCCCTGAAATAATTCCCGTTTGCTTTTTTTCCTTACTACTGTTAGTTTGCGCACTGCTGTGCAAACTGAAACCTAACAATGTAAGTGCCAGAATCCATTTATACATGAAAGTTTGCTAGGCAGCAAAATAAGCTATAACCTGCTATTTTTTCAAATAATTGTATTTCTCCGGCTATTTTTGTCATCACAATCGGTGAATATGTATATCGTTTATGGAATACCCAACTGCAATACGGTTAAAAAGGCCGTTACCTGGTTACAGGAACAAAATATTGCTTACGAGTTTTATGATTATAAAAAGAAAGGGATCAACTCTGCGAAATTGAGTGGATGGAGTAAGCAGGTTGGGTGGGAATTATTGCTTAACCGGAAAGGAACTACCTGGAAGCAATTGGATGAATCGCTTCAAAATTCTATCCGATCTGAAAAATCTGCTATTTCACTATTGATTGAGAAAACAAGTGCTATTAAGCGACCATTGATAGAAATAGATGGGAAGGTGGTGGTGATTGGGTTTGAGGAGGATTTGTATGAAAGACTTTTTAAGGTATAATCTGGTTATTTTTTAGCCACAGATGCACGGATTTGCACAGATTATTTTAATAGTTCGCTTAGTTTGCGGTTTAGGTCTTCGCCACGAAGATCCCGAGCTATAATTTTTCCGGTTGGATCAATAAGCATATTTGCCGGGATACTTTGAATATGATATAGCTGAGCTACTGCATTATTCCAGTATTGAAGGTCACTAACATGCGTCCAGGTGAGGTTATCTGCCTGAATAGCCTGTATCCAGTTGGGTTTTGCCTGATCGAGAGATACACCTAATACTGTAAAATTTTTCTGCTTATACGTGTTGTATGCATTTACAACATTCGGGTTCTCCGCTCTGCAGGGTCTGCACCAACTTGCCCAGAAATCTACTAAAACATATTTTCCTTTAAAAGAAGATAGTGATATAGGTTTGCCATCTACATCTTTCTGAGTAAAATCCAATGCCTGTGTTCCTACTTTTCCTACCTGTGCCATTCTGGATTCATTGATTACCTGCTCAATTTTACGGGCATAGAGTCCTTTTTTAGCTGGTCCCTGCAACTGATTGTAGCGGTTTTCCAGATCTTCAAGACTTTCCATTCCAGGCATCATCACTACCAATAAAAAACTACTGATAGGCGAGGCAGGTTTGCTTTTGGTAAACAATGTCGTAGCCTGTAAAGCCTGCGTCTTTAGAGAATTATAATCTCTGACAAGAGAATCTTTTTTTGCTGCATTGGTTTCTGAGGTAATTAAGGGCCCAACTACTCTCAATCTATCGATATAAGGGATAATCTTTTCTTTGAATGAAAGAAAGTCCTCCTGCAAAGCCCCGCCTTTGATTTTTGCATTCCTAAGGTCATTTACATCTCCGAAAATATTTACTGATTCATTATGAATAAATACCTCTACCCCTTCTTTAAATCCGCTAAATCCCAGGAGAAATAGATCAGGGTCGGCTATTTTCCCTTTCAAAGTAAACGCCCCCTTTTTTACGATATCCGATGCCACCGTTTTGCCATCACTTTCGTTCATCAGGAATACGGTGGTACTGTCTTTCAGTCCGGTAAAGCTGCCTTTGATCACAAATCCTTCAGTAGACTGGGCCATACCCAGGATTGGAATACAAATAATTATGAGAAGCTTTTTCATATTAATCGGAATGGCGTTTTTGTAAAATATCAACTACGTTCTGCAATTTATACCCTTTGGCGTTAAGCAAAAGTAAATAATGAAACAAAAGATCTGCGGCTTCGTTCAAAAAAAGTTCCTCATTATCATCTTTTGCCTCAATTACCAATTCTACTGCTTCTTCACCTACTTTCTGGGCAATTTTGTTGATGCCTTTACCGAAAAGTCTGGCTACATAGGATTCCTCCGGAGAAGCCTGTTTGCGGAGCCTGATAATATCTTCCAGATAAAGCAGAAAATTATCGGGACGATTTACCTCATCCCAGCAGGTATCGGCTCCTGTATGACAAACCGGGCCCAATGGATGGGCTTTGATCAGTAGGGTATCTTTATCACAATCTTCCGTCAGACTGCGTAATTCCAGAAAATGACCACTTTCCTCTCCCTTGGTCCATAAGCGATGTTTGCTCCGACTATAAAATGTTACTCTTCCTGTTTGTAATGTTTTCTCCAATGCTGCTGCATCCATAAAGCCAAGCATCAATACTTTATGTGTATCTACATCCTGCACGATAGCCGGAACCAACCCATCCGCATATTTTGAAAAATCTGGTTGCATATATTTGCTGCCTTTATAACTGAATAATCATTTTTGTGCTTCTTGTTGTCAACTGGATAAGATAATCTGAGAACCCTATCCTCGAAAACCTTCCTATATTCTGACCCTGATTCCTTTTGAAAACAAATAATTTTTCAGATCAGGAATTGCAATCTCTTTAAAATGGAAAATACTTGCCGCCAATGCTGCATCAGCACCGGCTACGCTAAATACATCTACAAAATGCTCCCTAGTTCCACCTCCACCGGAAGCGATCACCGGAATAGGTAAAAGCCTAGACAAAGTTCCGGTAATATCCAATGCAAACCCCTGTTTTGTGCCATCATGATTCATCGAAGTCAATAAAATTTCACCAGCTCCTGCATTTACGGCTTGTTTTGCCCAGTCGATGCACCGGGTTTCAGTTTTCAGTCTACCCCCATTCAGGTAAACATACCATTCCCCATTCGATTCCAGTTTTGTATCTATTGCAAGAACCACACATTGACTCCCAAATTCACGGGCAAGTTCTTCTATCAAAGCTGGCTTTTTATAAGCCGCTGTATTCACTGATATCTTATCTGCCCCATTTTGCAAAAGCACGCTTACGTCTTCTATACTACCGATGCCCCCACCTACAGTAAAAGGGATATTGATATGATGTGATATCCGGTTTACTAACTGGCTAAGCGTTTTTCTTTTTTCAACAGTGGCAGTAATATCGAGGAATACCAATTCATCTGCTCCCTGCGCTGCATAGAAAGCACCCAATTCTACCGGGTCACCGGCATCACGGATATTTTCAAAATTGACGCCTTTTACAGTGCGGCCATCTTTAATATCCAAACAGGGAATAATTCTTTTTGTCAGCATACTGATTTGATTATCCATTTACTTTTGCCAATTCCTGTAATGTTATTCTTCCCTCATAGATCGCTTTACCAACTATCGCGCCTTTGCATCCTATTTCTTTAAGCTGGTAAAGATCATCCACATTGGCAACTCCACCACTAGCAATAAAATAGAGTGAAGGAAATTTTCGAATAATTTCTTTGTATAGGTTTATTGATGGTCCCTCCAGTTTACCATCTTTACTGATATCTGTACAGAATAATTGCTGAATCCCTTTATCTAAATATTGTTGTATAAAATCGTAAACAAGTTCTTCTGAAGTTTCTAACCAGCCGCTCACTGCTATCATTTCTCCTTTTACATCTGCACCCAATAGAAATTTTTCAGGGCCGTATTTTTGCAGCCAATTCGAAAAAATTTCGGGGTTCTTAACAGCAAGACTACCAATGGTAGCAAAATTGGCCCCCGCATCGAATACTTTTTGAAGATCGGCTTCTGTTTTAATGCCTCCTCCAAAATCAATCTGAAGAGAAGTTTTTTTGGCTATGGTTTCCAGCACTTTCCAATTTTGAACCGCACCTGCCTTTGCTCCATCCAGGTCCACCAAATGCAAGCGCTGTAAACCCGCCTCTTCAAATTCTTTGGCAACTTCCAAAGGACTCTCATGGTAAATCGTTTTCTGATCGTAATCGCCTTGTGTCAGGCGAACACATTTTCCATCAATAATATCTATGGCGGGGATAATCTGCATGTGTAATTAATAGTTCATAATTAACAATTAAAAATTTGCTATAGCGCAAAATGATTTACAGGTTTAAGAAGTTAGTGAGTATTTGTTCCCCTGCTTTTGCGCTTTTTTCGGGGTGGAACTGAACACCGTAGAAATTATTTTTTTGAAGCGCACTACTGAAGCGAACACCGTATTCTGTTACTGCGGCTGTCTGGTTGCATAATTCTGCATAATAACTATGCACGAAATAGCAATAAGAATTAGCAGCTAACCCGGTGAAAAGTGGAGCTTTGGCTTCTTCTACATTATTCCATCCGATTTGAGGTATTTTTAATTGTCCTGTAAACTTTTTTACCGTTGTATCAAAAACGCCCATGCAGGTAGTGTCGTTTTCTTCACTATACCTACATAGTAATTGCATTCCCAAACAAATTCCCAAAACGGGTTGCTCAAGGTTTTTGATAATATTATCCAATCCTCTTTCCTGTAAATACCCCATGGCAGTACTGGCTTCGCCTACTCCGGGGAATATGACTTTATCGGCAGACATAATCTGCCTATGATCATCAGTAACCACCGCTTCCATGCCTATCCGTTCCAGTGCATAAAGTACCGATTGAATATTTCCTGCATTGTATTTGACAATTACCAATTTCATTGTACATTTATTTACGCTTTTAGCGACAATAGCTCATCCGGTAGAGTATCAGTTTCCCAAACTGAAGGTGGCGGGTTCGAGTCCCGTTTGTCGCTCAGTTTTTTATCGCCTTGATAAAATGATTCGTCACGGATATGATATCTTTTTCTCCTTCCAATATTTTGATAAATGCGGTACCTATAATTGCTCCATTTGCATATTTACAAGCGGATTGAAAAGTTGCTTTGTCTTTTATCCCAAAGCCCACCAACACAGGGTTTTTTAGTTCCAATGACTGCAATTTTTGAAGATATTTTTCAACTGCAGTAAAATCCTTATCACTACCTGTAGTAGCTGAAGAACTCACAGCATATAAAAAACCAGTGCTTAGTGAATCCAGTTTTTTAATTCTTTCTACTGATGTTTCCGGTGTAACCAAGAATGTAAAATCAAGCCCGTATTTTTTTATGATGGCCCCATATTCAGTTTCAAATTCATATTCCGGGAGGTCTGGAAGAATCAACCCGTCAATACCTACAGATGCAGCTGTTTTACAAAATTCCTCAAACCCAAATTGTAAAACCGGGTTCATATAACCCATCAGAATCACAGGTATGTCTATGCTTTTCCTGAAATTCTTTAATTGTTCAAAAAGAAGATGAATGGTCATTCCATTTTCCAAAGCTTTAGTTCCACTCGCTTGTATCACCGGCCCATCTGCTAATGGATCGCTGTAAGGCATTCCCAGTTCTATGATATCCACTCCACTATCCTGGAGTGCTTTCATGATGGGCAATGTACTCTTGATCTCGGGATAGCCCGCAGTGCAATACACATTCAACACTTGCTTTTTCTTTTCAGAAAATAAATTTCCTAATCTGCTCATTCCATACATGCTTTATATATTCATTATCCGAACCTTTATGCAAGGCCCATTGATCTCATATAAGTTGCCAGGTCTTTATCGCCTCTCCCACTTAAACAAATCACCACCCTGTCAGATGTTTTCAAATTCAGTTTTCCTAAAACAGCAAAAGCATGGGCGGTTTCTAATGCCGGAATAATGCCTTCTGTTTTACTAATATGAAAAGCCGAGGCCAATGCTTCTTCATCTGTTGCACTTAAAAAAGTACCCCGACCGCTTTCAAACAGGTTTGCATGCAATGGACCTACACCGGGATAATCAAGTCCGGCAGAAATACTATGCGGCTCTACCACCTGGCCATCCTCTGTTTGCATCACCAGACTTTTGCTGCCATGAAGAACCCCTTGCTTTCCCAATTGTGTAGTTGCAGCGCTCATGCCACTATTTACTCCATGGCCAGCTGCTTCAACTGCTACCAATTGTACAGAAGGCTCGTTTAAAAAATGATAAAAAGCCCCTGCCGCATTACTGCCACCGCCTACACAAGCTACTACATGTGTGGGCAATTCGCTACCAGTTTTTTCTTTTAACTGCCACCGGGTTTCTTCACTGATCACACTTTGAAACCGGGCCACCATATCGGGGTAAGGATGCGGGCCTACCACACTACCAATAATATAATGTGTATCTACCGGATTATTGATCCAATCACGAATCGCTTCATTCGTAGCATCTTTTAAGGTTTTACTCCCACTTAAGGCTGGTATCACTTTGGCTCCGAGCATGCGCATACGGGCAACATTGGGCGCCTGACGTTCAATATCCTTCTCACCCATATAAACAATACATTCCATCCCTTTCAATGCACAAACCGTAGCGGTGGCTACACCATGTTGCCCTGCGCCTGTTTCGGCAATAATCCGGGTTTTGCCCAGTTTTCTGGCCAGTAAAATTTGACCGATGGTATTATTAATCTTGTGGGCACCTGTATGACAAAGGTCTTCGCGTTTCAGATAAATAGATGCCTGGAATTCTTTACTGAGTCTTTCTGCCAAAAATAGCGGTGTGGGCCTGCCAACATAGTCTTTAAGCAATAGTTGAAACTCCTTTTGAAAGGAAGGCTCATAGATAATATCCAGGTATCTCTCCTTTAACTCTTCCACATTCCGATATAACATTTCCGGGATATAGGCACCACCAAATTTGCCATAATATCCCTGCAGATCTGGGTTTTGAAAATTTTGCGCTGTTGCCATAAATATATTTTATATAGATCTCTATTTAGTATTTAATGACAGGATAAACTCATTGATTTTGTCCATATCCTTAACCCCTGGAGATGTTTCAAATTTGCTGTTTACATCAATTGAAAAAAGATCTTTTGATACGGGATCATTTGCAAACTCTTTTAAAGCTGCAACATCTTCAGGGCCGATGCCGCCACTTAAGAAAAAAGGTTTCGCAATATTCAAACCCTTTAACCCATTCCAATTAAATTTTTTTCCCGTTCCACCATAGCCGGGGCCTTCCGTATCGAATAGAAACATATCAGCTATATCCCGGTAATCTTTTATTTTCCAGAGTACATTATCATCCTCACGCATTCTGAAAGCTTTTACAACTGTTACATAATCTGCGATTTTCTCACAATACTTAGGAGTTTCATCTCCATGCAACTGCACGAGGTATAATCCACAATCATCTACTGCTTTCAATACTTCTTCTACCGGGGCATTCACAAATACCCCTACTTTATTAATTCCTTTTCCTTTAATCCTTTTGATTTCTGCAGCAGGCATGTGCCGGTAAACATACCGAGGAGAATTTGCGTAAAATATAAAGCCTGCAAATTCAACACCCAGTTCATCCAGTTCTGCTACCTGACTTGAGCTGGTCATTCCGCAAACCTTTATACGCATACCCCTGAACCCAGTGGTTGGCTTGTTTTTTGCGTTAATTGATGCGTCCTGTATCGGTTGATCCATTGTTTTTATTTAAGTGCCCCTTTCCCTGTTTCAATAGAATTGTTAAGGGCATTTACAAAATCAGCAAAAGCAACCGAAGGACTGGCCTGTTTCATAAAATTTTCCCCAATCAAAAATCCTTTGAAACCTGCCTGTTGTAAAGTTACAATAGTATCAATA
>Ga0118677_10012676_pt1 | contig 12311 bp, 8 predicted proteins | sample AliMusrvi5mmetaG_FD_86154 | JGI IMG/M metagenome (GOLD analysis project Ga0118677, IMG submission 86154)
ACCTTGGTTGACTTGCCGTATTTGCAAGAGTGGTCATGGCGCCCACGTTTGAAAACATAGGCTTTCCCGGACGAAATGGGAGGCCCCATGAAAAGGCAGCACGTACCCAACCTCTTGTTCTGGGCCGGCATCGACCTGGCCAAGGCGACCTTTGACGCAGCTCTTTGGGGGCACGACGAATTCCGGGCCATGCGTGTGCGCTCCTTCCCGCGCTGCGAGGAGGGCGCGCGCGCCCTCCTCGCCTGGTTGCGGGATAGCGCCGATCCGGAGGGTCACATCGCCCTTGTGATGGAGGCCACAGCCACCTTCCCCGAGCGCTTCACGGGCCGGGTGAGGACGACCCTCAAGAAGGAGGACGGGGGCACGGCAGGCGCTCCCGAGTGCGCGGTAGAGGCGGAATCTGGATCGCTTCCTGTCCTCATCCAGGCAGGAGGCGGCCAGGTCCTCGTGGCCGATGGCTCTCGCATCGACTCCAAGCCAGAACAGATCCTGGGAACCGAGGATCTCGTCCTCGTGTGCCCACGGTCCTGTCGTGAGGAGCAGAGGGGAGAAGTCCCTCTGCTCCTCACTCCACCATGGGTGGGCTCCCCAGAGTGCCCTCCAGGGACCTCCAGAAAAATCGCGGCTCCCCCACGCCGCTGGCGGCGGTGTTGCCGAAATCATCCGCGGCCCTGATGAAATAACTCACCAACGTGCCGGCCGCACGAGCGGGGATTGACGCGCTGTACACCGCGCCGGCGTGCCCCATGGCGATGGCGTTCGTGCTCGCACCCACGATGTAGGCGAGGGTCGCCGACGCAACGGCCTGGCTGTTGGTGATCGTGGCGTTGATGGCGACCGTGTCGGTGGGATATGGCACAGCCGGGATCTGCGTCGTGCCGCTGATGGTCGGCGCGGAAATATACGACGGTGTGTTGCCAGTAATGGTGCTCTGCGCGGTCAGTGTGCGGCCTGCCAGCGCGGGATGATTGGTGGCGTAACGATAAGCCCGGAAAACCGCGTTATACATCGGCCAGTTATCCCGCTTGTAGGTGATAATACCATCGGCCGTCACCGGGTTGATATACTCCCACACGGCGGTGCCGGTGGCGGTGACTTCAAAGAGGTGCCCTTCGGTCGAGTCGCAGATGAGGGTATTGCCGTTGGGCAGGCGCTGGATGCTGGAATCCAGGTGGCTGAACATGCCCTGGTTGGCCATGGAGTAATACATCCAGGTGATCTGTCGCGACATGGACTTCTTCTGCTTGTCGGTATCGTGGCCGGGCGCCGACCAGGTGTAATAACCGGCGGTGGGCGGATTCACATAAGCCCCCGTGTCGTTCGTGCTGGCGTTCAGGAAGCCGTTGATCTCGAAGATGTAAGACTGCGGCGTCGTTTCGAAAAGGTCGCCGCCATTGTTGTAAACCAGGAAATGGCCGGCGCCGGGACAGCCGGCGGGAATCCATTGCGCGTCGCTGCATTGGCCGATCTGCTTGTTCCCGGTGGAGGAGACCGTCCAATTCTGCTGGATCGAGGGAGGATTGCCTTGTCGGTAGCGCGCGGGATCGCCAAAGCGATAAAGGAAATCGCCGTTCGTGCTGGCGGCCAGGGCGATGCTGGCTGCCGGGTAGCCGGCAAGGAAGGTATTGCCGTGGTCAATCACGTAGAATTCGCCACCGGCGGCAGTGATGACGATCTGGTCGAGGTTGGTATTGTAATCAATCGCGTTGCAGTGCAGCCAGTCATTGGTGACCGGCCGTCCGGGCAGATTCAGGTTCAGCCGCCCTGGATAGTTCGAGATGCTCCGACCCGAGCCGACGTAGTTGGACTTGGCGGCATCGAAGTCCTGAATGCCGTGGTCGAAGAAGCACCATTCCCAAACCACGTTGCCGGCTATATCGATTTCCACCACCGCATCCACCTGGGCGTTAGTGTAGGGACTGCTGGCGGGGTTGCAGCCGGCCGCGAGGCAGGCATTGGAGCTGATAGATTTGGCGGCGATATAAAGCGTGGTATTGGTCCCGAGCTTGGGATTGTAAATGCGCAAGAAATCGTGGTGCGGCGAGTAGCCAGCGCGTGATTCTGTGTAGGACCAGACGGTGTTGCCATCCCAGTCCACCTCTTTGAGTCCGGTGAAGGCATTGACGTCTCCTCCAAGAGTATCGAGGACATTGCCATTGGTGAGCAGGTGCGGGTTGGTGCCGACGGGCCAGGTGTGGGCTACGCGGCCCTCCATATCAATGAGGTAGGTGTTGCTACGAACGCCGAAGAACGTGTAGCCGTTGGAAGTGCTGGTCTTGTCCCAATACAGCAGCTCGGTGGGGCCCTGAAGACGCTCATAGGCGGAAGCGCAACTTGCCGCCAATACCAACGCCATCGCGCCCACGAGCGCTTTCGCGAACGCTCGAAGCGCAGGTTTCCAACCTGCTCTATCGCCGACTTCCAGTCGGCAGGGTGTCGGTACCGGGAATGGCGTCCGCAGGTTGGAAACCTGCGATACAGCAGACTGGAAGTCTGCGCTACACGTTTGGGAAGTCGAACCCCGGCCAGTCGTCTGATTCGAGTAAGTGTTCATGATTTACCTCGTCGGTTGCAGTTTCGTGCGGATTGGCTGATTATGGCGAATGATAGGAGGGCGTCCGACCCGTAATTGTATTGCCAGAGGTCAATGTGCGCCCAATCAAAGCCGGATCGTTGGTCCCGATTCGGAAGGCGCGGAAAATAGAGTTATACATGGGCCAGTTGTCCCGCTTGAATTTGAGAATGCCGTCGGAGGTCACGGGATTGATGTATTCCCACACGGCGTCGCCAGCGGGGGTAACCTCGAGGACTTGTCCCTCGGTGTCAGAGCAGATGAGAGTGTTCCCGTTCGGCAGGCGCTGAACACTGCTGCCGATATGGCTCGTCATGCCGTGGCTGGCCTTGGGTGAGTAGCTCCACACGATCTGTTTCGACATCGCCTTGGGATTCAGGCCGGTGTTGGCCACGGGCGGCGTCCAGATGTTGTAGCTGGCATCCGGCGGATTCACATAAGCCCCCGTGTCGCTGGTCAGCGTATTGAGGTAGGGATTGATCTCAAACGCGTAAGAGTCCTGAGTATGTTCGAATAGGTTCTGGGCGTTGTCGAACACGGTGAAATGGCCAGTGCCCGGGCACCCCGCCGGGATCCAGCTAATGTGATGCGACCCACCGAGCTGCTTGTTGCCGGTAGTAGATTCCGTCCAGTTCGTGAGGATGGAGGGTGGACTGCCCTGGTTGTAGCGGGCCGGATCGCCAAACCGATACAGGAAATCTCCGGCAGCGGTGGTCGCCAGGGCAATGCTGTTCGAGGGATTGCCGGCGATGAACGTGTTGCCGTGGTCAATAACGTAGAACTCGCCACGGACCGAGTTGACGGCGATCTGGTCGAGCGCCTGGTTATAATCAAGGCCATTGCAGTGCAGCCAGTCCTTCTGCACCGGCATGCCGGTAATATTGGCGTTAAGCCGGCCCGGATAGTTGGAGATGCTCAGGCCAGTGGCGACGTAGTTCGTCTTGGTGGGGTCGTGATCTTGAATCAAATGGTTATAGAACCACCACTCCCATACGACCATGCCGGACATGTCCACCTCCACAATAGTGTCCATCTGGGCATTAGTATAATTCCTCCCGTTGGCGGGATTACAGCCAGCGGCGATGCACTGATTGGAGCTGACCGTCTTGTTGGCGATATACAGCGTGGTGTAAGCATTCAGCTTCGGGTTGAAGATGCGGAGGAAGTCGTGGTGGGGGACATAATTGGTGCGGGTCTCGGTATATGACCACACTTTTGATCCGTTCCAATCCACCTCCTTGAAGCCGGCAAAGCCGCTCGGGTCGTCGGTCGAGGCGTCGAGCACGTTGCCATTGGTGAGCAGGTGCGGATTCGTGCCGAGGGGCCACGTATGAGCGACACGGCCCTCCATATCTAGCAGCCAAGTCGTGCCGCGCACGCCGAACCAGGTGTAGCCGGGGTAGGCATTCGTCTTGTCCCAATACAACAGCTCGGTCGGCCCTTGCAGCGCTTCGTAGGCGTCAACTGAAGTGGCCATCACACAGACGAGCAACCCGAGCTGGCAGGGAGTTGCGATTTTCCTGGGCGTCATATTGCGTTTCTCCAGAGGATTGCAGGCCTGCGCTGAGGTTCGTTCACGGACGTTCACTTTTGAGTATTCGATACGCCCTTCGACGCCACTGCTGGCACCTCTCCCCGGGCATAGACCACCTGCAACTCCGAACGGGCGAGGATTTTATCCTTCATCGCAGCCAGCAGCACATCCCGCGTGACTTCCGCCGGAGCAACGCCCGGCTGAAGCGGCGTGGAGAGGGCGTAGAGAGTCAAGACGTAGGTCTTGTCCCCAGGGCCTTTGGAATGCGGAGGAGCATATCCGATTCGGCCATTAACGCTATTGTTACCCAAGATTCCGACACCATGGACATTGGCTGGCAGGCTCCGCACATCCGCCGGTATGTTGTAAAGCGTCCAATACCACTTGGTTTTTCCCTGAGGATCGATGTGGTGCATAATCACCGCGTAGGCTTTGGTTCCAGGCGGCGGCGAATTCCATTCGAGCGGCGGGGTGCTGCTCGCTCCGTCGCCGGTATACTCCACGGGTAGTCTTCCTCCGTTGGTGAATGCCGGACTGAGCAGTGCAAAAACCAAGCCAGATGCCGCCGGGATGGCAGAAGCAGACGCGGGCGCGGCGGTGGACCCTGCCGGGGAGCGGAACAGAAAATCTGAGGTCGGCAGGACAGGCATTTTCTCCATAGGATTGGAGTAGAGGTAGGCGGGAGCGCTGCGGTACCCGTCCAGGTTGCGCAACTTCACACAAGCGGCGCGCTGTTCGGCCGTCAGCGTCCGGCCCACCTTGGCAAAGGCAGTCGCATAGATCCAAGACATTTCACCGTCCAGCTCGCCGTAACGCCTGCCCAGGGCCAGTACTTTTGATTTTTCAACCTGGCCGCCACTCAGGATCTTGCGCAACTCCACCGATACGGCCTGACGCACCTCTACCGCTTCCGCCAGCAGCTTGCGCTGATGGTCGGTGATGGAGGTGATGTTACCGCGCTGTTCAGCGGTCAGGAGTTTGAGGAACTCTTCACCGCTATCACCCGTAACGGAGGTGCTGATGTCGTAATTGCGCTTGCCCATGGCTGGCATGTCCTTCATGTAAAAGCTCCCGAAATAGGTGCCGTGCCGCTCCGGGCAGAAATAGGTGTCGGCCTCCACCGAACCGGCGTACCAACTGAAGAACTCGCTGGCATAAGTCATGTAGGCCACGGGGAAGAACCTGGACGTGCCGGGGTTAGGGCGCTTGATCGCATCCCGCTCATCCAGGTCCGGCCAGGTGTTGAAATCGCCGAACTTCATTTTGGCAAACGCAGCCTTCTGTTCTGCGCTCAGCGAGGCCAAGACCTGGCCGAAAACCTGGGCCCGGCGGTAACTCAACTCGGCATCGAACACATAGAAATCGCCGACGTAACAGGTGACCGCCTCACGGTTGAGGCCAGCGGTTCCGGTGGGGATGCTGGCATCCTTCTCCCTTTGGAACGCCTCAATCAGCGGCATGCGTTTGAGGGCGAGCTGCTCGAACTGCGGAGCCTGCTCGGCCGCCAGGTCAGCGAACATCTGGCGTTGCTGGTCATTGAGGATATGCAACACATCGCTGGCGATGCGGGTGAGGAACATCGGATTGTGCCCCTTCCCGGCGGCATCAATATCGCGCATATACTGGAAGCCGAAGAAATCGCACACCTTTCCGGGCGGCATGAAAGTGGCCGCGCCGAAATCCCCAGTGAGAAACGCCAGCCCGCTGAAGGCAATCGTGCTGAGTTGCGCACGATCCGAAATCGCCTGGGTGATCGTGTAGCGGCCCTGCTGTCCGTCCCCACGACGCTCCGGACGAGCGCCCTCGCTCGATGCTCGATCATCTGCCGGCCGCTGAGGGCGCCGATTTCCGCCGCCCGCCCGGTCCGGCGGCGGCGCAAGATCGCGCAACTTGTCGGGGTCAAACCCCGCCGCCTTGATGGTATCCGCTATCGCGGGGCCACCCCGCAACCCAGCCTGGCGGAAGGCTTCATGGATGGCTTTGGCTTGATCGGCGGTGAGTGTGCTGGCGTCGTACTTCGAGAGGATAGCCTTTACCTGCCCCTTCTGCGCCTCCGTGAGAACATGCGCTTCCGCGGTAGGGCCCCCATTGTGATCGTCGGCGGAGCCACCCTCGCGTGCGGGAGGCGGTTCTCCATTGGGCGGTTGATTGTTGGCTTGACCGGTTAGGAGGCACGTCGAAGTGCCGAGTGTCAGGGCGAAAAGAATGGCTTTTGTCTTCATGTCGTTTCTTAGTTGACTACGTTTACTGCTGCCTGTCGCCGGCCCGAATGGGGCTGCGCTCTCAGGTCCAAGGGGTTAAACGGAAGGCGACCACAGCTTCCGACAGGAAATCTGACAGGAAATATGCTGCTGAATCCGCGGGATTCCTGTAGGAAGTCACGGACATTATGCGTTTAAACCCTCATGACGAATTGGCATGACCGGCGAGTCGGACATCGGAAATGCGGAACTGGAGCAGCGCCTGCGAGGCGGTGACCTTGAGGCGCTGGCTGTGCTGTTCTCGCGCGAGCGGGACCGGCTGTGGCAGATTATTCATTTCCGGCTGGCCGAGCCCCTGCGGGGGCGGTTGGGGCCTGACGACGTGTTGCAAGAGGCTTTCCTGGCCGCGAGCCAGCGTTTGAAACACTACGCCAACAGTCCCGCCACCTCGCCGTTTATATGGTTGCGCATGATTGTGAATCAGACACTCATCGATCTGACCCGGCAGCACTTGGGCGCACAAAAACGAGACGCCGCCTGCGAGGTTAGCCTCGACGGCGTCCCTTGCGCTCAGGCGACCTCCGCATCCGTGGCCATTCAATTAGTGGGCGTTTTCACTTCGCCGAGCGGAGCAGCGGCCCGCGCCGACATGCTCAGCCTGGTGCAGACCGCGATTGAACAAATGGACCCCCTCGATCGCGAGGTGCTCGCACTGCGGCATTTTGAGGACCTGAGCAACCGCGAAGTGGCGGAGGTGCTGGGTATCCAACAGGATGCCGCCAGCATCCGGTACATTCGGGCATTACGCAGGCTCAAGGCAATCCTGGCCGAGGTGCCGGACCTTGGGAAGGCAACCCGGCATGACTGACGCGGAGACGAGTCGGGATCCGTTAGAGGTGTTGGCCGCTGAGTACATGGAGCGGCTGCGACAAGGCCAGGCCCCTTCCGTATCGGAATACGCCGCGCAGCACCCTGAGTTGGCCGACGAAATCCAGGAACTCTTTCCCACTATCGCTATAGCCGAGCAGTTGAAAGTCCGGCAAGCGCGGTCCAGCGGCGGGCGCGCGGCGCTGGGGGCGGCGCGACCAGAGCGATTGGGCGACTTTCGGCTTATCCGTGAAATTGGGCGCGGAGGCATGGGCGTGGTCTTCGAGGCGGAGCAGGAATCGTTGCGGCGCCGTGTGGCGGTCAAGGTTCTCCCGCGACAGGTGCTGCTGGACGAGAAACAGCTCAGACGATTCGAGCGTGAGGCCCGCATCGCGGCCAATCTGCATCACACGAACATCGTCGAAGTCTTCGGCGTGGGAGAGCAGGACGGTTTTCACTACTACGTGATGCAGTATATTCGCGGCGTCGGCTTGGATGCAGTGATTCCTCTGCTCGCGAAACGGGTGTGCAGTCAAGGGAGCATCGGGGAAGAGTCGGCTCCAGCACCCGCAACCCTTGCCGTCCCAGAAGATTCAATTACCGAAGCTGCTGTGAGCCAATTGCTCGGTGGCGAGGCCGGGCGCCGCGCAGACGGCCGCTTGGGTCCGCAATATTGGGAAAGCGTAGCCCGGATTGGTTTGCAGGCCGCTGGCGCTTTGAATTATGCGCATAAGCAGGGGACACTGCACCGCGACATTAAGCCAGCCAACCTGCTGCTCGATCCCCAGGGGACGGTCTGGCTTGCTGATTTCGGTTTAGCCAAGGCCGCCCAGTCCGAAGACGTCTCCCTCTCCAACGACGTCGTCGGGACGCTGCGCTACATGGCTCCGGAGCAATTTCGCGGCAACACCGACCACCGCAGCGATCTCTACAGTTTGGGTCTGACTCTCTATGAGTTATTGACCCTGCGGCCAGCCTACGATGAGACCGACCCAAGCCGCCTGATCCAGCGTATCACCCATGAGCCGCTTTCGGCGCTGGGCATTGGCGACCGGGAGATCCCGCGCGACCTGGAAACCATCATTCTCAAGGCCATCAACCACGAAGTCAGCCAGCGCTACCCATCAGCAGAGGCCATGGCTGAGGACCTCCGCTGCTTCCTCGAAGACCGGCCCATCCTGGCTCGGCGAGTGGGTCCCGTTGAGCGGTTGGGCCGTTGGTGCCGACGCAACCAGCGGGTGGCCAGCCTGGCTGGAACCTCGTTGTTTTTGCTTGTGCTGGTAGCCGTGGTGGCCTCGGTCGGTTATGTCCGAACCACACGCGCTCTGCATGGAGAAGCGCTGCAACGCGCCAACGCCCAAGCCAACGCCGGCCTCGCCATTGAGGCACTTGACCAGGTCTTCGAGCGGCTTTCCCCAACGCGTAGGCTGACCCTGCCGCAGACGGGGGGCGGGGGCGATTTTGGCGAGGCGCCCGGCTCGACCCTATTGTCCAAGGAAGCCGCGGCGCTCCTGGAGAGGATGCTGCCGTTTTATGACCGGCTGGCGCAACAAAGCGGAAGTGGTGAGCAGTTGAGAACTGAAACCGCCGATGCCAACCGCCGCGTGGGAGCCATCCGACAGCGCCTGGGCCAGCTCGATGAGGCAGCCAAAGCCTATCAGCGAGCGATTGCGCTCTATAAACAAACGGGCGCCCGCTTTTCTGCCGATGGGAAGCTCAAGCTGGAGGTGGCGCAGATCGAGAATGAACTGGGTCGGCTCTACACCGCGCGACAGCAGGTAGCCGAAGCCCGGGAAGCTCACCTTGCCGCGTTGGCTTTGCTCCAAGGCGATGCGGCATCGCCGTCCCCCCCAGCCTCGTTGCGCTTCGAACTGGCCCGCACCCTATACTGTCTCGGGATCCAAGAACGCCCTCCTCCGGGGGCCTCCCGTTCCGAAGAGGCTGGTCCGGTTCCAATTCCTCAGGAGCAACGGGACAGCCTGGCCAAGGCCGTCGCTTTGCTCAGAGCACTGGCGGCTTCGGTTCCGACTGACCCGGAATATCAGCATCTGCTTGCTCTGTGCTATTTGGAAGGGGCGACGATAGAAGATCCTCACCCATCCGAAGACCGTGATGAGCGCGCCGTCGAAATCCTCGAAGGTCTCGTGGCAGCGTTTCCGGGCATCCCCGACTACGCTTATGACCTGAGCGAGGCTTACGCGCGAATCCACATCCCGGCGCCACCCATCCCCCCCGAGGCTGAGAACACCATCGCGGAGCGCTTCGGCAAGTCTCTGGCGCTGCTGGAAAAGCTTGCCGTCAAATACCCCGATATTCCTGATTTTCTCGCCGCCGAAGCACGCATCCACGACAAGCTGGGCGCGTTTCACCGGGGATTGGATCATTGGGCTGAGGCAGAACAGAGCTTTCGCAAGGCCGTCGTTCTTCAGGCAGCATTGGTGAAGGAGTTCCCGGATCGGCTCTACTATGATGTTTGGATGGCTACTTTCCGAATCGCCCTGGCCGATGCCTTGCTCCACCGGAATCAGCCAGGGGAGGCGCGGGCTGAGTTGGAAGACGCCATCTCGACACTGCTGCGACAACTCGCGCGGAGGCCAGAAATACAACCTCCTCACAACCTGCTCGCGTTAGGCTATTCCAAGCTTGCGATTGCTTTGCGGCAAGCAGGGGACAAGGACAAGGCTAACGAAGCGGCGCGCAAGGCCGAGCAGCAACGGACTTCTGCTCGCCGTTGACCTCGACCCCATGGGTGAGTGCCCTCGTCCCGGCGCCGAGTTGCATGACGTTGTTTCAGCGCGGCTCACCGCCTCGCCGCCACGCAAGAGGCTGACGAAGTTGTAGCCGCGGATGACGTCGCGGTCATTCCCTCGGGAATAGTCTCATAGCAATCCCATTGACGAATGTATAACGGTGTTGTAATATATAACGTTGTTATACAACTATACATTGTTATGGAGTCAAAAGAACGCAGGGCCAAAGCCAAAGCCGAGATGCGGGGGAAAATCCTCGACGCCGCCCGGGTCCTGTTCGCCCAGCGCAGTTATGAAGCGGTGACCATGCGGGAAATTGCGGGCCGGATTGGCTACACGACCACCGCGCTCTATTACCAATTTGCGGACAAGGAAGCGCTGTTGCGGGAACTGTGTGCGAGGGATTTCCTGGCGCTGATCGAGACCTTCAAGCGGCTGGGACGCATCCTCGACCCGGTGGAACGAATTCGTAAGGCCGGCCAGGCCTACGTGAAATTTGGACTGCATTACCCGGAGCACTACCGGCTGATGTTTATGACCCCTAATCCGGAGCCCACGCCAGATGAAATGGGGATAGAAAAGGGCAACCCAGACCAGGACGCTTACGCCTTTCTGCTCGAAGCGGTGAGGGAGGCCATGGCGGCTGGTAGGTTTCGGCCGGAATTTAAGGACGCGGAGTTGCTGGCGCAAGTGCTCTGGGCGAGTGTTCACGGGCTGGTGGCGCTGCACCTCAACAAAGGGGCCGGAAAGTGGGTCGAGTGGCGCCCGGCGTCGAAGGCGGTCCAGTTGATTACCGGCGCCTACCTGGACGGGCTGTTGAGGTGAGGGCCCGTGATTGACATCGCCAGCAAAATCCTGTTCCACGACCGGCTCCGCTTCGTCATCACGGTGTCGGGGGTGTCGTTTGCTGTAATGTTGGTTCTAGTGCAGGTGGGCTTGTTCTTGGGTTTGCTTAGCAGCGCCTCCATCACGATCCAGAATGCCGACGCCGATCTCTGGGTCACTTCGCGCAACACGGCCAATGTGGATTTCTCCATTCCGTTCTCGGAGAATTACGTGCAGCGCGTGCGCTCGGTGCCGGGGGTGCTGCGGGCCGACAACCTCATCGTCGGTTTCGTCCGCATCACTCTGGCCGGCGGCACCACCGAGAGCATGATGATTTACGCCCTGGAGAAATTCACCCATTGGAACCTGCCCTGGCGTGTGGTCGAGGGTGAATTGGCTGACCTGCGGCGCGGCAAATTCTTCTTCCTCGACGATTCGGCTCGCAAGCGCTTTGGCGACTTCGCCGTCGGCGACTTCCGGCAGGTCAACGGGCGCCGGCTCAAGCTCATTGGCCGCACGGCCGAAGCTAAGTCCTTTACCACGACGCCTGTCGCGTTCCTGGATTTTAACATGGCGCAGCAATTGGACGCCAGCACGTTGGACGGCAAGACCACCTACATCCTGGTCAAACTCGTCCCGGGCGCTAACGCCCGCGAGGTGAGCGCGGAAATTCAGCGGCGGCTCCCTTACCATGACGTTCAGACGCGCGACCGCTGGGCGCAGATTTCCCGCGCTTACTGGGTGCAGAACACCGGGCTGGGGATGAGCATGTTTTTAACTGTGTTCCTGGGGTGCCTGGTGGGGGTGGTCATCGTGGCGCAGACCCTTTACACCAGCGTGATAGATCACTTCAAGGAGTTCGCCACTGTCAAAGCGATCGGCGGCAGCAATCTCGACATCTACCTCATCATTGCCAAGCAGGCTGCCATTGCCGGCTTCTGCGGTTTCCTGGTGGGCGCGGGGCTATCTCTGGCTGTGGCGCCCGCAATGACCCGGGCGGGGCTCAGCATGGTGCTCGAGCCTGGCTTTTTCGCCTCGGTTTTCGGCGGCACGATGTTCTTCTGCCTGGCGGCGTCGGCCGTGTCCTTCCGGAAGATTTCCGCGATGGACCCGGCACTGGTTTTCCGGAGTTGACCATGCACGTATTGGAAGCTCGCCATATTGAAAAGAACTTCGCTGAAGGCCGCGAACCCGTGCGCGTGCTCAAGGGAATCTCCCTCGAGGTCGAGCGCGGCGAAATCGTTGCCCTCGAAGGCCCGTCAGGTTCCGGCAAGACCACGTTGCTGTCCATCCTGGGCTGCATTCTGACGCCCAGCGCTGGCGAAGTCATCGTGGATGGTCAACTGGTATCCGCCGACGAATCAGCGCTCCCCGCCGTCCGAAGGAAATCGATTGGGTTTGTCTTCCAGCAGTTCAATCTCTTCCCAGCGCTGACCGCACGGGAAAATGTCGAATACGCGCTCAATCTCAAGGGTTGCCGCAACCGCAAAGCCCGCCAGCAGGCCGAGAGTCTCCTCGAGGCGGTCGGCCTGAGCGACCGCAAGGAGTTTCTGCCGCGGGAC
>Ga0118677_10012677_pt1 | contig 12310 bp, 6 predicted proteins | sample AliMusrvi5mmetaG_FD_86154 | JGI IMG/M metagenome (GOLD analysis project Ga0118677, IMG submission 86154)
TAGTACGCGGTGGGCCGGCTTGAGCTCTTTGGTGAAATCGGTCTTCCCTGTTCCGTAGCCGAGGTGCCATTTCCCGATCGCGGCCGTGTTGTAGCCTTCGCCTTTGAGCAGCGAGGAGATGGTGGGCCGTGTCGTCTCGATGTGCAAAGGCGAGTTGGTCGGGAGCACTTCGTATTGGAGCGAGGTGCGCCAGCAGTACCGGCCGGTCAGCAGAGCGTAGCGCGATGGGCTGCATACCGAGGACGGCGTGTTCGCGTCGGTGAAGCGGATCCCTTCGCGCGCAATGCGATCGAGGTTCGGCGTTCGAATCAGTTTCCGATCGGCGCCGTTACAATTCAGGCTTCCATAACCGAAATCATCGGCAAGAATAAATACGATATTCGGCTTCTGGGTTCCTGCTGCCTGAAGCGCCGGAAGCGCGGCCGCGGCTGCGGTGTGACGCAAAAACTTTCGCCGGTCCATGGAGTTCCTATTCGTTTTGTTCATATTCATTAAGATCAAAAGCTCATCTTCAAGGCCAACTGAATAAACCGCGGATTCCTCGCCGCCGTGTACTGCCCAAACTGCTGATTCACCTGGCTGCCCTTCGCATCGAAACGCGCGGTTGCATTGAACGCGCTGAATTGCGTGTGGTTAAAAGCGTTATAAAATTCAGACCGGAACTGGAATTTCAAACGATCGCGAATGGAGAAGCCTTTCACCACGCCGACGTCCCAGTTTGCAATCCCCGGTCCTCGCAGCAACGATTTCGAAAGTCCTCCCAGGCTGCCCAATGCCGGCGGTGCAAAGACCGTTGGGTTGAACGCCTGCAAAGGTCCGTAGCCGCTTGCCGCTTGATTCGGATCGCCGGTTACCACGATGCGCGGAGAAATACTCGGAGTGCCGATCAGATCGGTGGCAGTAACTTGCGTGAATCCCACGCCAACGGGTGCGCCGCTTGAAAAGGTTTCGATCCCGGAAAGCTGCCAGTTGTTGAGAATCGCACGCGCGGGCGCAAACTTGCTACGCACGCCTGGCAGACTCCATAGCCAATTGATTTTGAGCACGTGGGTCCGATCGAACCCAGCCTCGCCGTAGTTCCAGGCACGGAACGGCGCCAGCGTGTTTACACTGTTTCCGGCGGCATCCGCGAAATCCATCGACTTCGACCATGTCCAGGATGCGCCAAGCTGAAAGGATCGCGCGAAACGCCGGTTGGCCGAAACCTGCATGGAATGGTAGTTCGACGAGCCTGCGTTTTCTGTTTGAGTGATGTCACTATAACCTTGGATGGGACGGAGAAAGACGTCAGGCAAAGGCACCTTGGGGTTTGTGGGATCGGCGTTGGCAGGGAGGAAACGCGCGCCGATCGGGATATTCTGCAGACTGCGCTGCCACGTCAGGCGGCGGCCCAGCGAGCCTACATAGCCGATGTCCACAACCGTTCCGAAGCCGATATTGCGCTGGATGGAGAGGCTCATGTTCATAGTTTGCGCGGGTTTCATATTGCGGTCCCAGGAGGCTTGGCCAGGCGCGGAGACGAAGCCCTGCGCCGATTTGATTTGAGAGATAGCGCCAAACTGGATCAAAGGGGTTTGGACGATGGGATAAGCGGCTGCCGCGCCACTTGTCAGCGACAGGAAGCGATCGTAGAACATGCCAAATCCTCCGCGAATCGCCGTCTTTCCGTCGCCGAAAGGATCGTAGGCGAATCCGATGCGGGGAGCCACCTGCGGGGCTGGAGTCTCAATCAGAGATTTAGGAAATCCGGAAGCGCTTGCCGCGTTCACGATTCCATTGGTCGGATTGCCCACTCCCGGAGCAAGAAAACCGATCAGCGACGCCGGATAGAACTGTCCGCTCACGGGGTTGACGCCGCTGCGAACACCTTTGTTTAGCGCGGGCAGGATGAGTTGCACCTTTTGTGCCGGATCATACAGGCTGGGAACAAACTCGGCCAGCAAGTTGCCGTCCTGGGAAAACGGCTGGAACCAGGATACGCGCATGCCGTAGTCAAGCGTCAGCCTGGCATTAACTCTCCAATTGTCTTGCACATACCAATCCACGGCGTTTGACGTAAGGCTGGCGTTGGGGCGCGAAGTTGCCTCCTGATAGCTATTGAAATTGCCCAGAATTGCATTGGCATACGGATGGTTGGAATCAAGCGGGTTGTTCACGTTGCGTCCGAAATCGAAGTTGCCCATGAAATTGGCCGCGTTGGGTCCCTCGACCTGCACCACTTTCTCCATGAAGATTCCGGCTTTCAGCGTATGCGGGCCCAGAGTCTTGCTGAGATTATCGGAAAGGTCGTAGATGGCGCGGTAATTGTTCAACGGGAAGCGCCCGTCGTAACTGATGCCCGCCGCGCCCGTGACACCTCCAAAAGACATGGCCGGCAGCAGATTCAACGGATTGTTCGATGGGGCCAACGCGGCGGCATTGAAACCGTAGGTTGCGCGCTGCAGCGGCGGCAGTTCCTCGTTGGTAAGCGGGTAGTCATGCCAGCTCTGCACATAGCCGATGGTGAATTCGTTGATCATCGTTGGCGAGAAGATGTGCTGATAGTGCACTCCTACCGAGTCTCCGCCGGTATATACCTGCGTTGCACCCAGCACAAAAGGCGCAGTAATTCCGGCACCCGAAGCACTGCTGTTGGGTGTGGTGCCGCTCTGATAGGAGCCCGAATAAGTCACCGAAATTGCATCGTTCGAACGGATGTTGTAATTCAGCTTGAGCACCTGGAGTTGGAATGGGTTGGTCGTAGTCCATTGGGCAATGTTATTGTAGGCGCCTTTGGAAACCGCGGTGTTCACAAAATTGGGCTGCGGGAAAACCTTCAGCAGCGCCTGGCCGTTGGGATCGATGCGGCTGGCTGGCACAATATTCCCGGCGAAGGGGGCGTTCGCATTGGGATCTTTCACTACGATGAGGGCTCCATTCACATCGGTGCTCTTTGAGAAATCGCCGGACCGTTCAAGCGCTGTCGGCACGGTTGAATACTGCAAAGCGTTGGTGCTCTTTTGCGGCCAGAATTCCTGGCTCCAGAAGAAGAACAGCTTGTCCTTGCTGCTGTTGAACTTGCCGGGAATGTAGATCGGCCCGCCGATGTTATAGGCCCAAGTGTTGTAACGGTAGATGCCCTTCGGCTGTCCGTTTTGATTGTTGAAGAAGTTATTGGCGTTTAACTCTTCGTGGCGTTTGAAGTAGGAACCTCCGCCGTGAAACTCGCGTGCACCCGACTTAGTGACCATCTGAATATTCGCGCCGGAAAGACGGCCGTACTCCGCCTGGTAATTGCTCAAAAGAATCTTTACCTCGGCGATAGAATCCATGCTGACGCCGAAAAACGCATTGGGTGCCCCGCCGTTCTGGGTGAAGGTCAGTCCGTCTAGAGTCAGGCTGTTGGCGGCAGTGCGATTCCCCTGCACGTTGTAATTTGCAGCGCCGGAACCATCCGGCACGTCACCCTGATTCACCGCGGGATCGACCACGCCGGGAAGGAGCCCGGCGAGCGAGGTTACACTTCTGCCGCGGATCAGCAACCCTTCCACCTGCGAACCGGTGATGGCGGCCGAACGCTCCGCGCTGACGGTCTGCACCTCCGTACCCTGTGCCTTGACCGTCACCCGCTCCTGAATCGCGCCGACCTCTACTACCAGCACTCCTAGCGATAAACGCTCCGAAGCTGTCAGGACAATTCCGGTGTACTCCAATGTCTTGAAGCCTGCTGCCGAAACAGCTAGGGTATAGCCGCCTGCGGGAACGCCGCTTATTGCGAACTCTCCATTATCATTGGTGACGCTTGTCCGCGAAGCTCCAGTGGACGGCTGCGTAAGAGTGAGTTTTGCACCGCGAACGGCCGCACCACTGCTGTCCCGGACGGTGCCGAAGACCGATCCGTTGATGTCCTGGGATGCGGCGGGCACTGCGCACATTGCCAGGAAAAGGATTGCTAGCCAAGCGGCCTGGATGCGTTCGAATTGTTTCATGCCGTTAACGATCAGGGAAGGGGTTGTCGTCATAGTTTTCCAATTATTCAACTTCTTGCCTGGTCACGCAATAGTTTTTTAGAAGGAGAATCGTGCGCCTAATTGCACGATGCGTCCCGGCGAAGCCGTTGTCAGCGCTGTCACCTGACCGAAATTCACATTCGTCACGCTCCCGTTAGGTGGGCCATATGGCGGAGAGTTCAAGGCATTGAAGAAATCCCCCCGAATCTGTATGCGCAGCCATTCCCGGATCTGGAACGCGCGCGAGATGCCCGCATTGAAATTGCTCAGCCCAGGCGCGGTCAAATTAGGTTCGTTGCGCGATCCGTTCCCCAGCGTGTACAGCGCGGCGGGCGCAAAAGCCGTCGTATCGAACCAGTGATTCAGCGTCTGCTCGCCTGCAGGAAGATTCGGGTTGCGCAATCGCTGCACGGTACCGTTGACACCCGGCAACCGCGTGTTCGAGGGCCCCGTGATAGCCACAGGAATACCGCTACCCAACGTCAACACCCCGCTCACCTGCCACCCTCCAACCAGCTTGCCCGCGATTCCCTGCGCCAATAAACGCTTGCCCGGCCCGAAGGGTAATTCCCACACCCAGCTCGATGAAACCGTATGAGTGCGGTTCCAGTCGCCAAGCGACCTCGAACTGCCCAGATTGAAGGGATTGATGATGCTGGTTTGCGCGGCAAAGTTCTCTGGAACATTGTCGATCACCTTGCTAAACGTGTATGCAAATTGGAACAACACGCCGCCCTTGAACGCCCGCTGCAATCGTGCAAAGCCGCTGTGGTAGACCGAGTCGCCGATTGCTGCGCCGTTGTTGCTGATATCCAGGTACTGCGGATAAGGACGCAGAAACTGTGACATAGCCACCGTTTTTGCACTCAGCGTGCCCGTCGAAATCAGCCCGTAAAATGGATTTGGCGTCAGCGCTTCAAGGCCCGCTCCCAACGAGAGGTTGGAGGGATTCACCGCGTTCTGAGCGCTCCCAATCCAAAGGTGCTCGCCGCGATTCCCGGCGTAAGCCACCTCACCCAACAACGAAAATGGAAGTTGCCTTTGCAAGCTGACGTTCCATTGCGCGCTCAACGGCGTAATGGTGTAGTGAAAACGGGTACTGATTGCGCTGCCGACCAGGTTTGAAGGCGGTGTGACCAGTCCGGAGACAAAGGGATTGCTGAGCGATGCGCCTGCCGGCGGCGTATTCGGAGCTCCGGGAGAAGCGCCAAGGTAGACCGCGTTGGTCACGTAGTAGCCGTCCCCTAATGCCGTTGGCGCCGCGCTGATGGCGCCATTGCCGGGGAAGTAGAAGATTCCTCCGCCAGCGCGGATCACCGTCTTTGCATTCAGGCTCCAGGCCACGCCCAGCCGGGGCGCGACGTTGCGGGTGTTGGGCTCTACCTGGCTTTGGCCCTTCGCATCGGAGCCTAGCAGCTGCAACGCTCCAAGCCTATGCGTCACCGCATCGGCAACGGTGGGGTCAAAGTACGCCAGCCGTGCGAATCGCTCTTTCCACGGCGAGGCAAAGTCGTAGCGAACCCCAAGATTCAGAGTGAGGTTGCGAAGAATCTTCCAGTCATCCTGAACGTACACCGCGACGGATTTCTGCACAACCGATAAAGACGGATCAAAAGAGAAACTCCCGCCGGTGGGCGCTCCAAGCAGCATCGTTGCGAAACCGTCCCCGCCGGTTACCGAGGCAGTTGCGGGATTTGGGCCTTGCGTATAGGTGCGGCTGAAGTTGTATGAGCCCGAAGGGAACTGATCTTTAAAACTGTTCAACAACCCGATAGACAGATCGAACCCGATCTTCACAATGTGGGCGCCCCGGCTCCATGTAACATGCGCCAGCGCCCCTTCATTCTGCTGTGTGTTGTTTGAGTAGGTGGTGTTGTTCACTCCCAGCGGGCTCAAGTCGGTGGTGTTAATGTACGGGAAGAGCAATGCCGTGGCTTGCGCTTTGAGCGATTGCGGCAGTCCTAGTGTGGTGAAATCGAAGCCCAGGCTCTTCGGAGTTCCCGGGATTACCGCACGCACAAGAGTCGCGCGGAACTCGCCGACCAGATTAGGAGCGAAGACCACGGAATCGCTTAGCGATGTCGAGTGGCTATTGCTGATCTGCGTTGCCGCGTTGTTCGCCGTTTCGGCCGGAAACGCGATGTTAACCCCCGGAGTCAACGTGTTTTTATTGTCCCTGCCGTGTGTGACAAACAGATGGTGCTTCTCGCCAAGCTGGTGGTCAACCCGGTACAGCATCCTCCGATTGGCGTTCTGGACAGTCTCGTTCTCGGCAAAATTGTTCCCGAGGACATTGCGGTTGGGCAAAGGGTAGAAGGCTGCGATCTTCGCCGCAATTGGGTTAATGCGCGACAACGGAATGATGTTGCCGGGGAATTGGGAACGCAAGTATTGACCTGCCTGCTGCGGGTTCGGCACCGTGGTCAGTGGATCGTAAATCTGTAGGATCTGTCCGGCCGCGTTGCGTGTCTGGGAAAAGTCGCCGCCCCGTTCCGCTACCGTGGGAACCAGACCATTGATACTATCCGGCGTACGCTGCGGAATCGCCTCCACATTCGCAAAAAAGAAGGTCTTGTTTCGCCCCTGATAGACGCGCGGGATATAGACCGGACCGCCAAGCGAAAACCCGTACTCATTGTGGCGAAACTTTGTCCGTGGCAGGCCGTTGCGGTTCGCCAGCCAACCGTTGGCGTTCAGCAGATCGTTTTGGAAGAACTCGTAGGCGCTGCCATGATAGGTGTTGGTTCCCGAGCGCGTGGTGGCCGTCAGCACGCCACCGCCGCTGCGTCCGTACTCGGCCGAAAAATTGTTGGTGATGATCTTGACCTCGCCAGTGGCCTCGATCGGCGGCGTATAGGCGGCGCCGTTGCCGATGGTGTTGCGTACCTCGGCGCCGTCAAGCAACACGTCCATCGACGATGTCCGTCCTCCGTTGACCGTGGCCGTGACCGGATTCCCTGCATTGTTGCCTTGCACCACTCCGGGCGCCATTAGAACCAGAGTGAACGGATTGCGCCCCAAAACTGGCAGCTCTACCATTTGCCGGCTCGATATGGACGAACCCAATGTCGAACTCTGCTGCTCGAGTTCCACGGAACTCGCTGAGACCGTCACCTGCTCTGTCTGTGCCCCCGGCGACAACTTCGGATTGAGAGTTGCCGTGAGCCCAACCGTGACTTCGATGTCCTTAATTACCTCGGTAGCAAAGCCGGTCATTGCCACGGCAAGCTGGTACCGGCCCGGCGTGAGGTAAGGAAACACGTACGAGCCGCTACTATTTGTGCGGACGGCCCGCCGCAGTTGAGTTGCGGTGTCAATCAATGTGACCTCGGCCCCGGGCACAGTAGCGCCTGAGGAATCAATCACTGTTCCCGTGATGGCGCCTTGATCGAGCTGGCCATACAATGGTTGGATCACCCAAAGAATCCCGGCCAGGATATGGATGAAGACAGATGCGAACCGATAGCTTCTCATGATTAGCCCCTTGCGAATACACTATAGCTTTTGGGTGCCATGCACAAGGGAATTCACAGTAAGCTCCCGGTAAGCCCCTGATTGGCGAAGGCACGGTTACTGCCTTAGGCGCACTTCAGTGGCGGTCGGAAAATCCGCAGGAACCGGTATGGTGACGCGGCCTGTCGCAGCCCACTCAGCGCCGCGCTGCAGGGTGACGATGAACCCGGCGCATTGCATCGCCGCGGCGTCATGCCCCAGGGTTGTGTGAAACACCCGTCCCTTACCGTAGCGGATTGCCATCAACATCGGCTCCTGCTCACCGGTACCTCTGTTTTCAGGGTCGGAAAAAGCTGTTCCCAGAATGGCCAGTTCGCGCGCCGGTCCGCACAGGCTGTTGTAAAGCTCGTCCGCAGTGTGCATCCACACCGTGGGCAGACCTTTCGCGATCGGATGTTCAGAATCGCGCATCGTGATGGCGAAGGGCTTGCGTGCGCCGTGTAGTCCGCAGCGGCCTTCTTTGGTATCGAGCACCACTTGGCCATCTCGCCAGCGCGCCATCGACATGCCAGGACCGGATTGCCGGCCGCCCCAGCCTCCGACGCCTGTCATCTCCTGATAGCTCGCCCATTTCCTGAATGCGTTGTCAGCGGCGTGAACAACTACGAAGCCACCGCCCTGCTTTACCCAACTTTCGAAGGCTCGATTCACTTCCTCCGGCCACGCTTCGCCGTTGTAGTTGGAGAGCACCAGCGCGTAAGCGGAGAAATCCGGATGAAACGTAGTCATATCGCCACCCTTTGGTGGAGTAGTGGCGACATCGACTGTAAACTTGCCGCTGTCCTCGAGCATCTTCTTGAGCACCGGAGTGGTCTGCTGCCATGCGTGGTTATTTTGCCCGTCGACGATCAGCACTTTGATCTGTGCGCCGCACGTCGCGGCAGCAATGAGAAAGAAAACAGCAGTTCTTAGGAACATACTCTCCTCAGATGTCCCATATGAGCGTCTGCCCATTGAATGTACTCTTGTGCTTTCGCGGCGTGAAGTGCGGTGGGATCATCCTGGAGTTCCACTTGGTCCACGCCTGCCGCAACTCCTGCAGCACCGCGGGGAATTGCCCCGACAGGTCTTTGGTTTCTCCTGGATCCGCCGAAAGATCATACAACTTCACCAGTTCCGGTCCGCACTCCACCAGTTTCCAACGGCCCATGACAACGGCCCGCCCCTTTCCCGCGCGCCAGAACAGAACATCGTGAGGCGCGTGCGTCTTGGCGCCATTCAGGAACGGCAGCAGGTCCACGCCGTCAAACTCGACGCCTTCCGGCAGGGGCACTCCCGCCGCAGCCATAGCGGTGGGCAGAATGTCACGCGAGACTACGGGATGGCTAAACACTTTGTCCGCCGGGATCTTCCCGGGCCACTTGGCGAGAAAGGGGACTCTGACTCCCCCTTCGTAATAGGTAAACTTCGATCCGTTGTAGATGCCGTTGCTGCCGGCTCCATTCGCCAGCGGAGAGCCGTTGTCGCTCAGGAAGAACACCAGGGTATCCTGTTCCAGGCCGTAGGTGCGCAGGCGTGCGAGGACCGAACCCACCAGGTCGTCCAAGCCCGCTGCCATGGCGGCCAGCATCCGCCGTCGCGGATTCTTGACGTCAGGGAACTGTTTCCAGTAGCGTTCGATCACCTGCAGTGGACCGTGAACCGCATTCGGGGCCAGATAGAGAAAGAACGGCTGGTCCCGATTCCGGTCGATAAACGAGCAGGCTTCCTCGCGGAAAGCCTCGGTCAAAAAACGCGGCTCCTGTATCTCCTGCTTTCCGCGATACATCGGATGATGGCGCTCCGGCACCCCATCCCCGTCAAGGACGCGCGCGTCCTTCATCCCGGGGATCACATACTCGTTCGCGCCGTCCAGAAAACCGAAGTAATCGTCGAAGCCGTGGTCCTGCGGGAAATATCCTTCCTCGTCTCCCAAGTGCCACTTACCCACCATGCCGGTGCGGTAGCCCGCAGGTTTAAGGTATTGCGCCAGTGTCTTCTCGGTCTTCGGAAGGCCGAACACAGCTCCCTTTGCCCCGCCCTGAGAGGAGTTGAACTCATGACCGAAGCGCTGCTGATAGCGGCCGGTGAGCAGCGCCGCGCGCGAAGGGCTGCACACCGCGCAGGATACATAGCCATCGGTAAACCTGGTGCCTGCGGCGGCAAGCGAGTCGATGTGAGGCGTGGCGACATCTTTGCCGCCATATGAGCCCAGATCGCCCAAACCCATATCGTCAGCCAGGATGATGAGGATGTTCGGTTTGCGCGCCGCTTTTTGCGGTTGCGCGGCTGCGGCGCCCGCGGCCAGAAATTGCAGCGCACTTCGTCTCGTCATACTCATAACTTCAGCTCCCAGCCCTTGCGGATATTCGGCCGCAGATATTGATTCGCGTCCGAACTGTTGGTGAACTGCATCTTCTTTGCATCCCACATCAGCTTTGTATATGGCACGCGCAACGCCACGGCGCCCAGGACCAGCCATTCGATGTAGGGCACCGAGATGTCGAAATTCGAGCAGCCTGGAGCACCGCCTTTCGCTGCCCGTACCCAGTCCTGCTGGTGATTCACCGACCGCGGCAGAATCTGCGGAGGCAACGCGTACTTTTCCCAACGCGATGCCGGCAGCAACCAGACACCTTCGCCCCGGGCGACTGTGGCCATGGAGCCCTTCTCGCCTACAAACAGACTGCCGTTGCCGGGCCGTTTCGTACGATCGATAGGTTCGCCTGCCTTCCTGGGCCGCTTTGGCGGGGCCGGATTCGCCACCCGCTCTCCACGCGTGCCCGGATCGGGCGGCGCGTAACGGCCCCGGTCTGCCAGATTGTTGGCAGATGGAAACAGCGGTTCATCGGCCGCCATGCCGTCCGGGTATTGCACATCTCCGCGCATGTTCATATACACATGGATCGTGACCGGTGGCATGCCGCCCCGCTCCGGAAATTCATACCGCAAGTGGGCGCTTTCCGGCCACACATACTGATTTTTCCCAGTCTCCGCAACGCACTCCACGCTTGTGGGTGGAGCAAGGTGCAATTGCAGCGCCAGATGCGCCGGTCCCAGGCAATGCACGATCCAGTCGCCTAGCGAGCCGCCCGCGCTGAAATCGATCCACGCCCGCCACCTGCTGAACATATTCTCGTTGTACGGCCGCGAGGCTGCGGTTGTCAGCCAGAGGTCCCAGTCCAGTCCGGCTGGAATGGGGTCGACTGTAGGCGCGCCGTCCACCAGGAACCTGCCGCCATAAATGCCGCCCGTCCAGGCATGGACCTCCCGGACGCCGCCGATTTCACCGGCCCACAGGATTTCCGCGCACGTGCGGGTTCCTTCATGCGAAAAACCCTGGTTTCCCATCTGCGTCGCCACCTTGTATTTGTGGGCCGCGTCGCGCAGAAGGCGCGCCTCCCACACCGTTCGGGTGAGCGGCTTTTCGCAGTACACGTGCTTGCCGGCCTGCATCGCAGCCAATGCAATTGGCGTGTGTGAATGGTCAGGCGTTCCGATCACCACCCCATCAATGTTCTTGGCTTCGGCTTCCAACATCTTCCGGAAGTCCTTGTACCTAGTCGCCTTCGGGTATTTTGCGAAGGTCTTGCCGGCGTACTCCTGGTTCACATCGCAAAGCGCAACGATATTTTCGCTCACCGCCATCGGCGCTAGATCCGCGGCGCCGCGGTTTCCCACGCCGACGCCCGCGATGTTGAGTTTGTCCAACACGCTCTTGAAGCCCAGGGCCTTCAGCGATTGTGTGCTGCCAAACCCTCCCGCCGGGACCGCCCCTGCCAGCAAGCTGCCAAAAAAGAAATACCGCCTCGAAACTCCGCCGTTGTTCATCGATTCCTTTTCCTCCACCTGTAGACCAATCTTGTCCGATCACAAAACAGGAAAAAACCGCCGCGCAGGACGCTTTTCAGAAATTGACCCAAAACATTACGGTATCGGCAAATGGCCCGATTTACAAGGGAATTAACAGTAAGCTCCCGGTAAGTCCACGGTCGCAGTGCCATGATAGAATTGGGGGTTGTTGAAATCGGAAGTAAACCAGAATGACCGCATTTCACCTGCGGAGAAGCGGGAAGCCGTTGATCTGATCCTCCAAAGCAAGGGCTTCCAGCGTGCACCCAGATTGCGCGAGTTTCTTCGTTTTGTGTGCGAACGGACGCTGGAATCCGGCGAACAGCCTCACCTGCGGGAACAAGACATCGGCAAGGCCGTGTATCAGCGCCCCGAGGATTACAACCCCTCCGAGGACAACATTGTACGTGTAGAGGCCCGGAATCTACGACGCAAGCTCGAGGAGTTTTTCAATGCGGAAGGGAAAGATCTCCCGATCCGCGTGCAGATCCCCCGAGGCGGCTATGCGCCGGTGTTCGAGAGGCTGGCGTTACAGGAAGTCGAAGCCGATCCGGTTCCGCTAGAGACTGAGGTGGAGTTGACCCCAATCATCCCGGCGGTGCCTCCGGACCGGAAGAATCTCGAGCGGATGATCCTGTCTTTACTGATCATGGTTTTGGCCGTTTGCTGCGGATTCTTGTGGCTGCGGAATGAATCCCTCCAGGCCGGGTTGGCCTCAGCGAAGGGCGGAACAGCGGAGGCCCCGTTCTGGCCCATGCTCTTTGACGCGCAGCACAATACCTATCTGGTGCTGGCGGACTCCGGATTGGTTGCCGTTCAGGACCTCCTGAAACGTCACTTGACGTTATCAGATTACTGTCAAGGCAAAGTAGAAATGTCCTAATGGGCGCAAAGTAGAAATGTCCTGTTTTGCGGTCATGCTGCGGAGTGCGGGTTTACAGTGGAGAGGATTCTCTTGGAGGTCGCGCTTCAGGGGA
>Ga0118677_10012678_pt1 | contig 12310 bp, 4 predicted proteins | sample AliMusrvi5mmetaG_FD_86154 | JGI IMG/M metagenome (GOLD analysis project Ga0118677, IMG submission 86154)
GGACGATCCTGCACGGGGCCGGGATCATGACGGACGCGGTCTCGACACGCGCTCACCGCACCTGGCGGGGGCTCGGGTGGCAGTTACGGGGATACGATATCCTGCTCATGAACGTGCAAAGTTCGACGTTTTCGAGCGCGTGCCGCGTGGCCCGACTCTTCAAGCAGGCGAACCCGTCAGGCCTGGTTCTCACGGGCGGCATCCATGCTTCCGTCGCGCTGCAGGAAATGCTTGAGGTGCCGGAGTTTGACCACATCTGCCAGGGACCGGGCGAAACCGTCATCGTCGACCTTGTCAGGAACCCGGGGACGTTCGGGCGTGTTATCACCGGCCAAGCGGCCATGGACATGGCCCAATGGCCGATCATCGACCGGGAATTGTGGCCGCGCGGGAACCGGCTCATCCCGTGGAATCGCGACCCCTGGCCCTTGGAGCCCTCGTGTGGGTGGGGCCCCGCTCCCGTGGCCAGCGTCTTGACTTCCCGCGTTTGCCCCTGGCGCTGTGCTTTCTGCAATGAAAGTTCCTTTATTGATGCGGCTGGCCGAAGACCTGTCGAGTCCATCATTCAAGAACTTAACCATCTGGACAGGACCTACGGACCGCTGGGATCCGTCGTCATCCACGACTCGATGTTCTTCCAGCACCCGACGTGGCTGAAGGAGTGGCTGGAGAAGTACCCGCGCATGGCCAACCGGGTGTGGCCCTATTGGGCAGCCGCCCGCGCGGATAGCATTCGAAAGCAACCGGACTTGTTCGAAGCGCTGGTTCGGGAGACAAACTGGAATGTCATCTCCATGGGCCTCGAGTCCGGCAGTGATCGCGTCCTGGAGATCTTGAACAAGGAATGCACGGTGGAGGACAACCGGTTTGCCATCGAGCTTGTCAACCGAATCGGCGATGAACAGGCGACGCGGGGTGCCACACCTTCGCGCATCTGGGCGAACATCATGCTGGGCGTGCCGGGCGAAACGCGCGAGGATGCGTTCATGACCATGGCGATGTTCCGTAGCATCCGGCGGCCCCTGCGTTCCCTATCCTTCTTTGCGCCCTATGCGGGCTCGATGCTTGGCTACCAGATCAAGGCCGAGGGGAAGAGCCTCATCTTGCGGGGTCGGAATGACCGTCACCCGGATGCCCCGAAAGTCGTCGGGATTGATTACGGATTCTACCAGGAGCTGCTCGGCGGGGCCCACGAGTCCGATATTTGCCGCTGCGCAGGATGGGGTTCCGCCGCACCGTCGCTTGCCGGCTCAACGGGGCCGTCAAGGATATACGTCTTCGGGACAAGGGCGGGACGCCGGAAGCTTGGCTGGGGGCGGAATGCGGGGCACGCCTTCGAGGTGCTTTCGCGCCGCCTCACGGCGGCTGAGGCGGCAGAGGTGCGCCAAGACAGCGCGCGGGAAATCAGGCCGCACGAGTTTCCCGCGACCGTGGGCAGCCTCGGATAAGGCTCCCCACACGCGCGCCGTTCTACGACTCCCCCATCCGGATCACTCGGTCAACATCGTTAAGCATCCCGGCGCGGTGGGAGACCATCACCACAGTGCAGCGTCCGCGGAGTTCCTGCAAGTCGCGCAGAATACACACCTCGGTAGCGGCATCGAGGTTGGCGGAAGGCTCATCCATAATAAACAGCGACGGCCGCCGCAGGAAGCTCCGGGCCATGGCGAGGCGCTGTCTCTGTCCCGAGGACAGGCCCTCCCCGTTTTCCTGAAGTTCATAGCCAAGCCCACCCGGCAACGCCTGAACAAAATCCCTCATGCCCACCTTATCCAGGGTGCCCCAGATCTCATCCTCCGTGATCGTCCTCTCTAGTCCATAGACGAGGTTGTCTTTCACGCTCCCATGGATTAGGTACGGATCCGGCCCCACGTAGGCAATCGCGTGTGAATGATCCCGGACAAAGTCCTCGCCACCCTGCCCGCCCACACTCACCGTTCCGCCCGACGGACGGAGCGCCCCCAGCATGATACCCAGCAGGGTGCTCTTCCCGCATCCGTTGGGTCCGACGATCCCCACCTGCTCACCCGGAGCGATGTTCATGGAGAAATCCTTAAGGACTGGCGCCTCGATGCCAGGCCAGGCAAACGTCACTCCCTTCATGACGATGGCCGGAGCCGCCGATGGGGGCGCGCTGTGACGGGGATCCGCCCGCCGTCGGCGAAACGACGCGGGGTCGAACTCCCGATGAAACAGGCGGAATTCCCGCTCCGCCCGCAGGGCTTCGCGCAGTTCAGCGGGTGAAAGGGAATGAACCAGTTCCTCAGCTTTTTCCACCTGCGAGCGATACGTGAACATTCCTCCAATCAGGTTTGATCCATTCGCCACCATCTGCAGGAATCGGACAAACAGGTACAGGAACGCCACGAGGTTCGCGACGGGAGTATGGAAGAAACTGAAGTTGGCCAGGATGATCGTGGCAATCGTCACGATGCCCAGCACCGGCATTAAGGCACTGCCGAGATTACTGAAGAGAAAGGCCAGGGTCTGGTGCCGGTAATACAAAAACGTGGCCCGGGCCCAGTTCTCGAACTCATGTTCCTGGATGCGAAAAATGCGGATCAACAGCCAGTTTCGCGCGAGGCGAACCTTGGTTTTCTCGAGATCGGCCTGCGCCTCTGGAACCCGTCGGCCAAACCGATTGGTGACCCGGTTGAAACGGAGCACCAAACCGCCCATCACCCCCAGGCCCGCCAGTCCCACCAGGGCCTCACCCGGCGCCAACAGAACCATCCACACCATGATCATGGAGGCCTGGATGACAAACGACATGACTTGGTTGATATAGAAGATGAACGAGGACGCCTTCGGAAAGAACTCGGATGTGTAAAGGTTCATCTCGCTCAAGGACAGGCCCCGCGTATTCCTCGATAACAGTGCCCGGTAACCGAGCACCAGCCGCATTCGAGCGTGCGACCCCTCCGTCAGGAGCTCCTTGGCCTCATAGTGAATCACCAGGCTCACCGCCTGGACCACGCCGATCAGCAGGAGCGATAGCCAGATCGCCAAGGGCGACAGGTCCTTTGCGTGCAACGGAAGCCAGCCCGGAAGCTGGGACCATTCAATGAACTTCAAGGCATAGAGAAACACCATCAGGAATACGGCCAGCGCCAGCTCGACCAGCGAGAGAACAAGCGCAGACGCCACGCCGACACAAAAAAGCATGACACCTCGACCGCCAATGAAGCGTACCACCCGATGCATGCGTCGATTCATAGCGTATTTTCCCATCAGCGGACAACCGTGTTCCGGCCGGGCGATTCGGCGCGCCGATCCAGCCGCTCGCAAAGCAGTTCCCCTCGCGGCGCCGCAAGATCGATCGGAGGCACGACCACACCACCCTCGACCCTGTATCCGAACACTCCCTCGTACGCCTGCCGCAGCATCCAGCCGGCGGCGCCGGTATACCCGTTCCAGATCATCCTTCCGGGATTCGCTCCCGCCAGAATGTCGGCGGCCTGCTTGTTCGGCTGTCCGCCGTAGTTCTCGATTTCAGATGCCGAGACGTGGCCCAGCGGCGAAATCATCCACCACAGCCGCTGGCTGGCGTGCCGGTAGTGCGCCGCCGCCGCCGTATCGCCCGCCGCCATCGCGCGCTCGCACAGGACCCGGGCCGCCCCCACCAGCCATTGCACGCCGTGGCAGTACATGCCGTTCTCACGAACGCCTTCCGGATACCGGCTGCTCCGGCCCAACACCGGCCGGCCATACTCCCGCAGTGCCGGCCAGACCAGAAGGATCACGCGCTCCTTCACCAGGAGGCGCATCGCCGTGTCAAAAGCCACCCGGGCGCGGGCCGGGTTCATTCCTGACAGTACCGGCCAAGCGCCCATTAGCGCATCCATTTCCAGCAATCCGCTCCCCGCCCCTCCGATCTCGCTTCCATCGTCATGGATGGCCCGCAGATAGCGATCCCCGCGCCACATGGACTCGATCGCCATCCCGAGTTTCGCCCGGCGCGCCTGATAGGACGCCGCGCGGCGTCTATCACCGCGTGCCTCGACGATGGGAATGAAATCGCCGACGAGTCCGTAAAGGAAGAGGCCAACCCAGACGCTTTCGCCGCGCCCTTTGCACCCGATGGCATCAAGCCCGTCGTTCCAATCGCCCGTGCCCATTAACGGCAGGCCATGCCGGCCAAGGCCGCGCACCAGTACATGGTCCAACGCGCGCAAACAATGCTTGTAGATCGTCTCTTCACGCGTGGTGCGGTGTGCGAAGCCGACCATGCCCTGCTTCCCTTTCGGCAGCCGGATCTGTGGCGTCTGGGCTTTCAGATACGAGACGTGTTCATCGAGCAGCGTCCGGTCGCCGGTCATCCGCACGTATTCCAACACCCCCCAGACCAGCCACAGCAGGTTGTCCGATGCGTGCGACCGGTCGAGCAACCCCGTGCGCCCGTCTTGCAGCAGGAAGAACCAGTGCGCGACATCGCCTTCCTGGAACTGTTGCGCGGCATGCAGCATCAACTGGCGCCGCGCCAGCGACGGATCGACCCAGATCAGATTCACGGCATCCTGCAACTGGTCGCGGAACCCGAAGGCACCGCTGGCCTGGTAAAACCCTTTGCGGGCCAGGCACCGCTCGGCGAGCGTCTGGTATTGCAGCCAGGGGAGATAGCCGTCGAACTCCGGCCGGTTCGTCCGGACCTCCAGCGCACTCGTGAAGCCGTTCCACCAGCGCCGCGTTTCGGACAGCGCTGCGCGGACTGCCTCCACCGATCGGTATCGCTGCACCAGGGCCTCGGCCCGGGCGCGGTCATCGGCCTGCCCGAGCAGCACGGCCACGGTGCGGACTTCGCCAGGGGCGAGGTCGAGCGTTGCCAGAAATGCCGCCACAGGGGCCTGGTCCATGGCGTCGTCCGCCCCCTCAACACCCTCTTCCACGGCAAGAGGCCTGGCGACCGGCCGCCCCGGCCCGAAGAACCGACCCCGCCGCGTCACGACCGGCCCCGCCGGTAGCGTCACGGCCGCGAAGGCCGGCCCCGTACGAAATTCGTTGCGTGGATTATTGAAGTAGAGCGCACCCGTTTGGCGGTCATGACGCATCCGCAACGGTCCCGCGTGCTCAGGCATGTGGGCGAGCGCCATCTGGAAATAGGGAGCCAGCCGCAGCCGCCTCGGACGATCAGACCGATTCGTAATCGAAAGCAGATACAGGCCGACAGGGTCGTCCGGCGGCACGAATACAACCAACTCCGTGGCCAGGGTCCCCTTCTCCATCCGGAAGGTGGCGGTCCCGTCTACGCTGAACTCCGCCACGTGCCGCGCCGATGCATCCCGCAGCGGATCGTACGTCGGCGAATACCAGGCGCCATCGGCTTCATCCCGGAGGTAGATGGCCTCGCCGGGCAGTTCCCGCGTTACCGTGTCGGCCCATTCCGTCGTTAGGCGATTCTGCTGCGCATTCACATTGGCGCTGGCGTGCAGTCCCCGGTTCGTCACACACACGATGTGGCCGGCGGCATTGGCCATCGTGTGGTCGTAAGGCAGCGGCGTGTAGGGCGTGAGCACCCGCATCGTCCGGCCGCCATCCGCCATCTCGACATACGGCTGCGGCGTCCCGGGTGGAATTTCCCCGTGCCCGGCAACCGGGGCAGGCGCAGCCACCCCACCCCGCGCCATCAGGGGACCGGGAACGAGGCCGCGCCGCACCCAGCCGCACGCCTGCGCCCGGCTGTTGGCGCAGCCGATCATCAGCCGGACGACCGCGCGTCCGCGCGGCGGGAGCATCACTCTCACCAGCAGGCAACCAACCGGATCAAACGCGGGCGCCGCGCCCGTGTCGCACGTCGCCTGAAACCGAAGTGTCTCCAGCGCCCGCGGGGCCCAGAGACTGCGGGCTCGGCCGATGAAATCGACGCGCGCCGACAGGAAGCCCTCGGGCACAGCGTCGGCAGCCAGCACCCCGACCTTCTTCGTTCCGCGGTGACGCGCCAGCACGGCGTGAATGCCCGCGACATACTCGACCTCCGCAAAAAGACGGTTGTACTGGGTGTGCCAGCGGTCCGCGCCTGCGCTGTTCAGCACCCACTCCAGATAGGGAACAACCTTGAGCTCGCGCGCGGTGTCGCCTTCGTTCTGCAGTTCGATCTCCCACTGCTCAGCAGCCGGCGCGTCCTCTGCGAGTGTAATCCGGACGGCGGTGCGTATCCCATTCGCGGCATTCATAACGCAAAGCGCGTTGCCGTCTTTGCAGACTGTGGATTTCGGGAACAGGGCCGCAGGCCAGTTTCCGACCACCGGCCACCACCGTCCCGCGCTGTCGGGCGACGCGCCCGCATCCGCGAGGAACAGGGCGCGACCCGCGGGATCCATCCCCTCGTAGGAGCGGCGGGTGACGTCAAAGTCCTCGCGCGTCAGCCGGCTCCGCACCTCGCCGCCGGCCTTCGCCACGACCTCATACCGGCGGCCGGCGAGCGTGAACGCCGGCTCCCGGCGCCGGGCTGCCCTGGCCGCCAGCCGGCGGCAGACCGCCGAAATCGCCGCCACCAACCCGACGCCGCCGATCAGCAGCGCGGCCAGCGTCCCCGCCGGCAAGGTGCGTAACGACTCCACCAATCCGCGCGACGCGGCGAGCATGGCGGAAGATGTGTTCCACACATAATCCCAGTCCGCGCCTGCCGGTATGTAGTAGGGAATCAGCAGCGGCGCCCATGTGGCAAAGCGCTTGACCCCCTCCGGGATGAAACGCGCGGTCGCCGCGGGCCCGATGAAGCGGGCCACCCGTTCGTCAAACCGGTCCAGCCCGATGAAGCTCAAGTTCACAAGCGTGGCCACGCGCAGCCCCATATGATCGAGCCAGATCAGAATACGGAATCCGCCGTAGACAAGGATCCAGAGGAACACCTCGCGGCTCCAGCGGCCAAAGGACTCCGGGCTCAGCGTAAAACTCCGCACGATGGCCGTGAACGTATGCACGGCCCCATCCTGGTTGAACCAGGTCGGCTTCGGCATTTGCCACAGGAAAGTCGCAATGATCGGGGACATCCAAAGCCCCCATCGCATGACCAGGATCGTGTTCTCCAGAAGTCCGGCAAAACCACCGCGGGTGGCCAGGTTGCGGACCGGCGCCCACTGCCGCTGCAGCAGGGCGAGCAGGAAGGCCCGGTTAACGGCGAACAACCAGGCCGCGATGGCCCAGCAGATGGCACCCATCAGGGCCTGATTGAAAAGCAATTTCGCGCCGCCGGTGTACGTTCCCAACAGCAGGTAACCCCATTTGCTGATGATCGGGTAGATGTCAAACCGTGTTGGCATCGCGCCGAACTGATCGTACGCCGACAGCCGCTGCCGGACCACGTCGAGTTGCGCCGCATCCATATAGAAGAAAAGCGCCGCGCCGACGCAACCGCCCAGCAGGCACTCGACACCATAGAACCGCCACGACTGGATGTGGCCGAGACGGCGCAACGCATAAACGCCGTCCCTGAACAGGCTCACCCCTCCGTAGGCCACCGTTCCCATGCCGAAACCGATCAGGGCACGGGATCCCATCGGCAGTTCGGTAAGGGCACTGCACAATGCGATTCCCACGCCGCAGCCCGCCACCGCACCGCGCGCGTAAAGCACGGGATCCCCGTAGGAGATCACCACGCGACGCACAAACGACTGGCTCCCGTCAAAAGTCTCCACGATCGCCTTCAATAACGGAAAGGCCAGCGCCGCCACGGCTACCAGCCACAACACGGGATGGACGGCCAACCTAGAAAGGGAGAGGTCCGTCCGGACAAGACCGTGTCCTGCCAGGACCAGCGCCATCAGCACGCCGCTGAACATGGTCCCGTTCGTCAGGCCGCGCACCGCATGACGGGTCAACCTACGCCACGTGGGCCCCGTGCCGTGCAGGGCGTCCAGCATGACGCCCGTCAACAGGAATACCTCGGCCCACAGCAGGCCCTGTGAACACGCCGTTGCCGCGATAATGACAAAGGGACGCGCCGCGATCGATCGGGTGAGCGGGCCTGTCGCTGATCCCAAGTCGGCGATGGACGGGGCAAGAACGGCACCCGCCGAGCAGGCGAGCAGGCAGAGCCGGGCGCGCCATCCGGCTAACGGCATCCGACGCAACCCCAGACTGAACGCATTCACGAGCAGTTCATTGAACGCGAGCAGCAGAAGCAAGCGAACGCCGGCCCGGCCGCAATGGCAGGCGGCAATGGGGACAGAAAAAGCCATGCGGTCGCCGAGACGCTCCGCGAGTGCACCCGGCTGCAACCCAAGAAGACAACCTGAAGCGAATGGCAGGATCAGGAGTACACCGCCCCCCAGCACCCCGATGTGCCGACGCCGTGTGGCCAGACTCACCATGTTGGCCGCATGATACAGCACACAGAACAGCGCACCGCCGAAGGCGCTGAGCCGGAAGAGGTCGGGCCACGCTTCCGGCGCTTTCCAAAGCGGAGCGGACGACACGGCGACGGCAAGAAGTCCGCTCACGAGCACGTCGCACATGACATCGCGCAGGCGCGGGAGCCGGCCAGCCAGACCAAGAGCCGCAACGAACGAGATGCCGGCGCCCAGGAGCATAGCCGCCAGACACGCCGCCGGCCATACGGGAAAGCCCGTGCTGCCTGCGGCGTAGAGGATAACCGAGAGGGAGAGAACCAAGACCACCGCGAGCCCATAAGCCAAGTCGCGCCGCATCCCGCCGAAACTGCCGGCCGGATGCGGATCGTGCTCGCCTGGTGTCGTCCCCTGCATGGCGCGGCACTATACACAACGACCACGGAAAGAAAAAGGTCCTTGGCCACGAAAAAGTTGCTATTGTCTCCCCGCAGGGAGAGCCCCTCTTTCGTTCCTGGGGACTGGCCTGATAGCAAGGAGAGACCGTCATGAACCGAACAGTGGCTTGTCTTGTGGTACTTGTCATGATTGGCGCCAGTCCGGCCGGCGCATGGACTCGATCCGGGGATCTGGATGAGATCATTCTTGGCCCGAAATCCACAGCGAAAGATATCCAGTCCGCGCTGAACACCCTTCCGGAAAGCGGCGGCACGGTACTCCTGCGGCCCGGCCTATATACCATCGACCGGCCGGTCGCCCTACTGCGGGACAACGAGACCCTGCGCGGCGCCGGGCCCACCACGATTCTGCGCCTGGCGAACAATGCCAACTGTCCGCTGCTGGTCATGGGCACTTTGGAAAACACACCCAGCCGCATTGTCCGAAATCTGCGCGTGAGCGACATGGATCTCGATGGCAACCGCACGAACCAGCCGGTCGAATCCTGGAGCACGCCGGGCGAAGGCTCGGAGATTCGGAACAACGGGCTGACGGTCAGAGGGGTCACTGACGCCTTCGTCGAGCGCGTCCGCTGCTACCGTGCCCGCTCGGGTGGGCTGGTCACGGAGAAGGGCGTCTTGCGTCTCACGGTGTCCGATGTCGCCTCCTGGGACAATGAGTTTGACGGCATCGCGTCTTATGTCACCGAGGACAGCGTCTTCATACGGTTGCTGCTGCACGACAACCCCGGAGCCGGGCTGTCGCTCGACCGCAGTTTCCGTCACAATGTCATCGGCGATTCGGTTATGACCGCGAACGGATCCGGCATTTTTATGCGTGACTCGCGCGACAACCTGTTCCACGCCTTGGCGATTCGCGACAGCCGGGAGCACGGGGTGTTCATGGCGCAAGTGGCCGTGAAGGATGCCGCCGGCGACTGGATTCCCACGCCGAACACCGAGTGCACCGGCAACGTTTTCTCGGGCCTCCAGATCACCGGCTCCGGGGGCGCCGGCTTTCTCGCCAACAACGATTCCTGCACGAATAATCTCATTCAAGGCGCCCGTTTTGCACGCAACCGATTGGGTGGCCTGTGCGAAAGCAAGCCGGGCCTGGCGAAGACGCAGACGATCCTGGACGAGTGATAGTGGTGGAGGATGCGGGGGTCGAACCCGCGACCTCTTGAATGCCATTCAAGCGCTCTACCAAACTGAGCTAATCCCCCACTGGGATGGGTCAAACAAGGCCGCAGATCGTGCCCGATTTGCGGACGGGTGTCAACCACCGGTTCGTAAAATGTAGTTCCGTACCGGGCCTGTCGGTCCTCTGCGTTCTTTCGCGGCTAGCTGCTCCGTATTCTTCCCCAGGCTTATCCCTTCGGCGTGCTCTTTTCCTGTGCTTTCATATGCCGCAGGTAGCCGTCGACAAACCGGTCCAGATCGCCGTCCAGCACGGCCGCCACGTTGCTGGTTTCCACGTCGGTGCGGTGATCCTTCACCAGCGTGTAGGGCTGCAATACATAGGACCGGATCTGACTGCCCCAGGCAATTTCGCCCTTCTGTCCGTAAAAGCGTTCCATTTCGCGGCGCTTCTTGTCGATTTCGAGTTCGTACAGACGCGCCTGCAGCATCTTCATCGCTTTGGCGCGGTTGGAGTGCTGTGATCGTTCGGCTTGGCACGACACTACCACGCCCGTGGGCAAATGGGTGAGGCGGATGGCCGAGTCGGTTTTGTTGACGTGCTGGCCGCCCGAGCCGCTGGAGCGATAGGTGTCGACCCGCAGGTCCGTATCCAGAATCTCAATATCGATGTCGTCGTCCAGTTCCGCCACTACGTCCAGCGAGACGAACGACGTGTGCCGCCGCTTGTTGGCATCGAACGGGCTGATCCGCACGAGCCGGTGCACGCCGCGCTCGCACTTCATGATGCCGTACGCATAAGGCCCCTTCACGGCGAACGTGACGTTCTTGATCCCCGCCTCGTCACCTGCCTGGAGGTCGAGCATTTCAAGCTCGAACCCCCGCAGCGTCGCGTAACGCTGGAACATGCGCAGCAGCATGGACGCCCAGTCGCACGATTCCGTTCCGCCCGCGCCGGCGTGCAGCGAGACATAGGCGTTGTTACGGTCGAGTTTACCGCTGAGCAGCGACTGGATCTCCAACTTTTGAAAGGCAGCCTCGGCTTTGTCCAAATCGCGGGCCGACTCGGCCAAGGCTTGCTCAGCCGCGGCCCCCTCCTCCGCCGCAGCCATTTCGGCCATGATGGCGGCATCCTCAAGCAGTCGCTCGATCTCGGCGAACGGCTCCAGGAACGACTTCAATTCGTTGGCCCGGTCAATCGTCACCTTGGCCCGATTCGGGTCGTCCCAGAATCCCGGTGCCGCGGTGTGCGACTCCAACTCCTTCAACGTGGCAGAACGGCCCGCCACGTCAAAGATAACCTCGCATGTCTTCGGTCTTCTTCCGCAATTTCTCGATGCGGCCCTGAATATCTTCGTTCATTCACTCGCTCCATTTCCCGTTACGCGCTTACCATCTTCCGTCTCGACGCGGCCAACGCAAGCATAAAACCGATGCCGGCAATCGCGGCGCACGGCACTGCAAACGGCAGGTCGCCGTAACGCGAGTAAACCGTGGGCGTCCATTCCGGCCCCGGCACGCCGACGGACAGGCGCCGAACCAACGGCTCGGGCGGCTGGCCCCAGGCATTCGCCGTCGCCTCTTCAATCGCGCCATTGGGTTCGATCAGGCACGTGATTCCGGAATTGGTGACGCGCACCATGGGCACCCGGTTCTCCACAGCCCGAAAGACGCTGTGACTCGCGTGCTGCATCGGCCCGCCGGTCCGGTCGAACCATGCGTCGTTGGTCTGGTTGATCAGCAGGCGTGCCCCGTTGCGCACCGCGGCGCGCGCCAGGCCGGGCAGAATGTCCTCGAAGCAGATCAGACACGAAAACGGCACGGACGGTTCGCCGACCTTCAGCACAGTCGCGGAGTGGCCCGGACTGCAGTTCCAGCCCATCGGCGCGAGTTTGGCCAATGCAGGGATCAGGCCGCTCAAGGGGACGTACTCGCCGAACGGAACCAGGTGCTGCTTGTCGTAACGGCCCGCCGGCTTGCCATGCGCGTCGAACAAGATCGCCGCGATGTAGCACACGAAGTCGCCGTGGCCGGCAATCCTGCCGAACCGCTGGGGACCGTGCGGCTGCGCTGGAAAGACGCCGAAACGGGGCAGGTGGAGGAGCGAGCGATCCCGATCAAGGCCGACGATCGCTACGCTACGTTCGAGTCCGCGCCGGTCCGGTTTCGGCTGGCCGTGGGCGTGGCCGAGTTCGCCGATTTGCTGCGCCGCAATCCGAACACGGCCGGCACCACCGTCCGCGAAGTGACGGCCGCACTGCGACCCGTGGGCCTGGAACTGAACCTCGACCAACAAGTTCAGGACCTGGTGCGGATGGCGAACGCGGTGAGGGAGTAGCGGCGGGTCGAGGGCCGAGGGTGGAAGGTGGAGGGTGGAAGGTGAGTTTGCCAGTCCGAAGACCTGCCTGCCGCCTTGGGAGCGACGCGGCTTCCCGCGCCGGCCGGAGC
>Ga0118677_10012679_pt1 | contig 12310 bp, 10 predicted proteins | sample AliMusrvi5mmetaG_FD_86154 | JGI IMG/M metagenome (GOLD analysis project Ga0118677, IMG submission 86154)
GTTCTTTCTTCCCCTTTCTAATTAGCTCCCTGAAAAGGCGATCGCTTTCCCTGTCCAAAATATTATTGTTCACCAGGTACTTATACATCCTTTTTGTCTCAGACAGAATCGTCAGTTGCGATTGATATAGTTGATCAAGTTCACATAAAGGTTCCATGATTGATTGTTTTATTGATTAAAGAATATGTGAGGTAGTTTTCCGGTCGGAATTCCTGAAAATTTTGTCAACCAGGTTCCCGAAAAGAAGCGGATCAAGATCCGCGCTTTCTTACCAGGTATGATTCTGCATCGGCTCTGATCTCGGAAATGGTTTTCTTTCTACCGGATAAGATCCAGGCAACAAGTTCCTGTTTTGAGAAATAGAGACGTTTTCCCCGCTTGCAGACAGGAACTTCAGAGCGTTGAACCAGACCATAGACTGTCGGAACAGTGAGATGAATAATCTCGGCTGCTTCCCGGATGGTCAACAGCTTATCCTCTTCAGGCTCGGGAGTATTGTTTTGTGAAAGTAGAAGCCGTTCGATATTTTCGAGCTTCTCATAGAGCTGTGTAACAGCCTGCGGTAATTTTTCAAATGTGATTTCCATTGCTTACAAGATTTAAGTGAAACTTGCGGCAATGGTACTTGCACCTTATGCAGGGTTACAATACGGTGGGTACCCACACGTGTAAAACCCGTATAAGATTTTAAACTTTGGTTATCAGAAGCTGACCTGTGGATTTTTCTTTTCTGACATTAAGGATGGGTTTTTGACATTTGTCCTTAGTGCTGGAGACGATATCAGCGATGTACCGTTTCGAAAATACTTTAGTATCAGCGCGGTAACGGAACCGGAAGTTTTTACAGATCCACTCTTCAAATTCCTTTTTCTGGCATCCCCTGACTATTCCACAATCAAACAATTGTTTAAAAGCATCTGCCAATCGGGTGCCATTATCGAGGAATAGAAGAGAATTTTCAGTATTTCCGCCTGTTTCAAGAATCTTAAAAAGCTCCCGCTGATCTGACTTGGAGAAGAAATCCTTTAGCAGTTCGAAGATTTGCGGGATGAATTCGGCAAGGAAAATGGGTTTGATTGAAGGAAGATGCAAAATATCATTCGGATCAGTAGGGGCAACCTCGTAAAAATCATTTAATAATGTATCGGGGTCAATTCGGTGGTTTTTTAAGATCTCTTTGAAAGGAATTTTATAAATCTCACAAACCTTTCCAATTTCCCTGAAAATGAGCAGATGCAATTGATAGATCATATAGAAAAAAGGGTCTCCGACATCAGTGCCAGGTGACATTCTTAGGGCTCGTATATAAGTACCATGGTCATCATTGATTTCATGTTTCTCAATGGTTTTGAAAAAATCTGTTATCGCGACCCGGTTCAGTTCGTTCACATAAAAAGTAATAATATTGGCTTGTTGCTTATGATCAAGCATTACAAGATTCTCTATGAGTTCACGCCTCAGAGGTTCAATGTGTGATTCCCCAAAGATATCGCCTTTTAAAAATAGCTCATGATGATCATTTTTATCGAGAAATTGCCAGTTCAAAATAAAATCCAGGCATTTATCCAGGGCTTCGGTTTTCATTGGCTTAAAACTTTGTTATTGGTATTCTCTTGTTTACTGTTATCTTCATCCGTAGGTGCCTCCTCGTTTATTTGTTAAAATCGTATTTTCTCTTGTAGAAGCTTGGCACCTTTTTCAAATCAGCTTGGCACCATTTTAATTTATTCATTCGCAAATGTTTGTTTATCAGACCATCTCAATTCATGAAGCTTAGCACCAACGTTATTGAAGCTTTTCCCATCCAGCTTCAGCAATTGATGGTTTAAATCAATGTATTTTTACCTAACTCAAGATGTAATCTGTTCATTGTTTATGACCGGCTTCGTAAAGGTCATAAGGTTTTTCATAAACTCCTTCTTGTCCTTATCTTCAAATCCCGCGAAATAACTTTGAGTGGTTCTCAGGTTAGTGTGACTTAAAGATTCGCTGACGAATTCCATTGTTGCCCCATTACGGATGGCATTCGTGGCAAAGCTGTGGCGTGCCCAGTATGAGGAAATCTTTCCAGTGATCCCATTGTTCCTTGCCAGATTCTTCAGATTTTGATTTACGAACCTGGTAAAGTTCTTCGTCATCAAGAACTTTGCTTCTTCATCCTGGTCGTCTGAAACAATAGGGAAGATCAACTTTTTCGGTCCCCTGTCCTTGTTACCATATTTATCAATGACATATTTCACATGATCGGTAATGTAAGCCGTTACCGGTTTTAAATGCGTCTTGCCTGTATTGATAGTCTTGGCACGGTAAAAGATCAATGTGTCTTCCTGGAGGTTTTCCCAGCGAAGCATTGCAACATCCTTTAAATTCATGCCATTGCAGGCATACGAGAAGAACCAGAAATCCCTGGCCTTTTCCTGCTCCGGGATCCTTGGCGTAGCAAAGAAGAGTGTATTTAGCTGGTCACCAGTCAGGGCCTTTTTTACACCCTGGACTGCGGGAAGCTGGTACTTGTTTTTTCCAAAGGGGTATATCTCAGGATCTATGTCTTTTTCTGCAATAGCATTATTGAAGATGGTCCTCAATACTCTGAGATAGATTGAAATCGTGGTTCTGGATAAAGGGCATTCCCTTAACTCATGCGACCGTTTCAGAGGCTTTTTTCGGTGAAGCATGGCAAACTCATATTTGGTAAGCCAGGCAGGAGTGATTTCAGAGAAAAACATTTTAGTTGGCTTATGACCGGTGAGACTTTCCATGTAATCTTCGACCGACTTCTTACTCAAACTATAATTGTATGCATTTGCAAACTGGTTGTTGGCTTTAAGTTTGATGATCGCCTGATCATAATGATACAACAAATTCTGAGTGTCACCTTTTTTTCTGAGGTACTTTCTTTCGAACTGTTCGAAGGAGAATGGGGCGATCTTTCCGGCGATCTCATTCAACAGAGTATCAAAAGCCTGCAATTTCTGTCTTTCTTCGTGGTAATTCTTATGAGCCTTTTCAGCTTTCCAGGCCTTCTTAAAATCATCATCCGAATACTCAAATTTCGTAGGATAGAGTCTTGCGGTTTTGGTTAGTGTGTGATAAACACGTATTTTTACCGGATATTTATGGTTGCTTTTTTTCCTTCGGGCGTCGAGAAATAACGAGATGATAAATTCCTTTTCCATATGTTGAGATTGTCAAAACAGGTCAGATTATTTGCACAAAATTTGCATTATTTTATCAAGAATAATGCAAATTTAATGAATAATAACCAACAAACTGAAAAGTTGATAACTTTTGGAAACACCAGTATTTTCAGTACCCGTATGCAATAAACGGGTAAAAAATAATAACCCTTTTCGCCCCTTTGGGAGCAGGAGGTCGCAGGTTCGAATCCTGCTACCCCGACAGAAACAAGTGCAAAGTGCAAAGTGCAAAGTGTGAAATGCGAAAGCATTTCGCACTTTTTTTTTGCCATAATTACACTTCAGATCAGGATCAAAATGTGGGAATGATGTAAGCTTTTCCAAGAATTATACAACACTTTGGGGCGGAATTGACTTTAATTTTGAATCTGCAGGGAAAAGCGTTCCCCGGTTATTATCAATGGGATATACAAACCCGTTATCCTGTTAAACAATTAAAAGCAGATTCGATGATCGAAGTAAAAAAAGAAGGCATCATTTTATCCAGGACGGACCTGGAATTTGAAAACGAAGGAGTGCTGAATCCAGCGGCTATCAGGGAAGGCGATGATGTTCATATATTCTACCGTGCTGTACAGAAAGGAAATTTTTCCAGTGTTGGTTACTGCAGGCTGACCGGCCCGTTAACCATTGCTGAAAGATGGGACAAACCAATTATCGTTCCTGAATTCGATTATGAATCACATGGCGTCGAGGATCCGAGGATTGTCAAAATTGACGATGTATATTACCTGACCTACACGGCTTACGATGGGAATAACGCTCTTGGGGCGCTGGCGACTTCAACGGATATGAAGCATTTCGAAAAGCAGGGGATTATTGTTCCCTCCATTACCTATGCTGAATTTGTATCCCTTGTTGAAAAGTCTACCAAGATAAGGGAAAACTATTACCGCGATCATAAGTTTTATAACCAGGAAGCTCCACCCGAAAAAATTCTTTTGTGGGATAAAAATGTAGTTTTCTTCCCAAGGAAAATAGGTGGGAAACTGATGTTCCTGCACCGAATCAGACCGGGTATTCAACTGGTTGCAGTGGATAACCTGCAGGAACTTACAAGCGAATTCTGGAAAAACTATTTTTTAAACCTGCAGGATCACATTGTCCTGGAGCCGATGTTTCAGCACGAGTCAAAGTATACAGGCAGTGGTTGTCCCCCGATTGAAACCGAACACGGGTGGCTGCTGATCTACCATGGAGCTGAAGAAACCAGCAAAGGACTAGTTTATTCTGCCTGCGCTGCTGCGCTGATGGACCTGGAAAATCCCGTGAAGGTCATAGCCCGCCTGCCCTATCCATTGTTCACGCCTGAATATAACTGGGAAATACACGGGGATGTCAACAATGTGGTTTTTCCGACAGGAGCGGCTGTTTTTGGTGATACGCTTTACATCTATTACGGGGCCGCTGATAAACGGATTGCCTGTGCATCCTTAAGCTTGTCGGCATTACTGACTGAATTATTGTCATATGCTGAGAAGGATAATCCTGCACCAACGCCTCAAACGTCTGTAGCTCCGGAATCCGGCACTAAAGAGATCAAAGAAACATCCTAACTGAAGGTCAGAATTTATAAATGACGGTTGCCCCGATTCCGGTAGGACTTACCGGAATTATCTGCAGTTTCTTATTGGTATTGAAATATACTGTACTGCCAACTGCGAATCCAAGGGCTGATCCAAATAAAACATCCGATGCCCAGTGATCATTTACGGCAAGCCGGTAGATGGCGGTCAGCCCTGCCAGTCCAAAACAGACAACAGGGACCCATTTCGTTTTCCAGTACTCCATGGAAATTACCGTTGCGATTGCAAAGACAGAAGACGAATGACCCGATGGAAATGAATTGTACCCGAAAGTCCCGTAATCTCCGCCCCAGCTGAATGGTCCGTCCCATTGGTGAGGATCGGGAGGCGCATCCTGGTATGGACGGTGCCTGTGTGTTACCTGCTTAATGACCTGGGTTAAAACTGCAGTGATCACGTAAGCTTCCAGCCCTTTTAACCCTGTTTCCTTTGCTTTTTTGTTTTTCCAGATCACACCACAGGCATAAAAAATGCCCAGGGTGGGAATACCATAAAGTCCGCTGCCCAACGGACTGAAAATGTAATAGGAGGTATTACTGATAAACAGGGAACTGTTGCGCATATAAAATCTCTCAATTGGTTTATCTCCCCATGCAATTAGCGCTCCTGTTCCTAAAATTATGGCTGAGGCAGTTATGATCTCACCTTTTTTCCAATGAAACGGAATCACAAAAAGCGACTTTGTATCTTTCCAGTAAGAACTGGCATAGGCACGCCCGAATGTACTTACAGGAGTAATATTCTGAGGCTCCTTCGTGATAATGAGGGTATCCTTTTTTTTAATCAGTGTATCGACCTGCTCAGGGGTCAGTTTGTCAATTTTCTTCTGAGTAAGGGTATCCTTCTTTGTCTGGCCTTTCGCATAAAAAACCATACCAAAACAAAGAAGAATCAAAATAAATGTCCTCGGAATCATTTTCATAGCTAGTTGTATGGAAGTAATAGTATCAGCGGAACCTTGCAGTGTAAATGTACGATGTCTAACCCTTAGGTTCTTTGCACTATTCCGTTTAATAGTTACATAATTCACACCTCAACCATCCTCACACCCGTTTAAGCCAGACACCCGCCGTCTTACAGTAGTTTTCGGGCAGGTTATCGATTTGATCTAATTCCGGAGCGATGAGGATATAAGCGACCAGCCGCTACTGATTCAAAAGTTTACCACAGTTTCTGATCCGGTCCTTCATGACGGGTGTCAGCACTTTGTAAAGTTCTGCGTTGTAAACAACCGATCCTGATTCGAGGGGAACAGGTACCATTTTATAGATCTGGTTGGAAGCGATCGCGTATTTGCGCCCGATTGCAGCAATGGAACCGGGATTGATATCGGCATCGACATCGGTTGTGATTATGGAGATCGAATTGTCGCTGTTGCGAACAATGTCATAGGTGCGGAATTCCTCAGGAAATTCACGGATCGATTTTGTTTCGACCTCCCAAAAGCCCTTTTCCGGATGAGCCGGATCGGTCGAGGGCAATGCGGTTACATTGTTGAGGTGGCGGTGACCGGAGACCCAGAGGATCAGGTTCGGAAATTGCTGCAACTGGCTGACGAGGTCATTTTCATCGGTATAGCACCCCGGAACAGGGATCCAGCTGAACGGGCTGCCGCTGGGTGCAACTTTAATGGGTACATGTGCGGCAATGATCATCAGCTCATTTGAATCCTGACCAGCCTGAAGCTGGTCCATAAGCCAATGATAACGGGCAGCCGGAAGTTCCCCATGACCATAGATGCCGTCTGTCGCTGCCAGAGGGTCATCGTCAGCCTGCGTATCGTCGAGCACAATAATTTTAATGGGAACATCTGACTTAGGTTTAAATGAGTAACAAGCTCCTGAAAGATTATTCGGGTTGCTTTGAACGAAACCATGTCCGTATGGCTTTGAATTTGAAGTCCGGAATTCTGCAATCCATTCATCTGCTGAAAGCGATCTCCGTTCAGGGTCGGCGGCAATATCCGGGATCACGCCAAGGGTGTCGGTCCGGCCACAGCCGATTACATCGCCATATTTTGTGCTTCCGTCAATCGTACCCACAGTATAGGTTGTTGAATCCATTTGTGAGGAATCGGCCAGCGCCCAGCCTATCTGGAGGATATGCGTTCCCAGCAGGGCGTTGCGGATTTTGTTGTTCATCGGCTTTGAGCCGACCCAGAAATGGTCGTGATTACCCAGGGCAGCATACCATGGGATGTGCGAATGGAGACCCGCTGCCGTAAAAGGTTGCTGATAATCAGGCAGCGTACCCGGTTTTTGCTGGCCTGAAGAGGGAATGATTGTTCCTCCGTCCATAATTTTAATGAACCAGTCCAGTTCGTTTTTCTGCGTACTGTTTGCAAGGTCACCAAGAGCCAGGCCCAGATCAAATGCATGGGCATCATCCAGTTTATTGATGGTTTGCACCGCTGCATCAAAAACCTGGGTGGTATAAAGCATCAGCGGGGAATAACATGAATGGGCATTATCTCCCATTCTGGGAGCAAAGACGATCGCCTGACAGGGCGACTCCTTATCGGTGATATGTACGTCGGTCATGGTAAAAAACCGAAGCAGTTCAGCTGTTTGCCTGACCGATTCACCGGTATATCCGGCGGGCATGAGGTCCGTTCGTTTCTGACAGGGAATACCCGGTCCGTATTCAAAACGTCCATACCCATACTGATCGAATTTTGCAGCATCATGAATGCCAAGGGTCGGGAACGGACTAACCGTAATGGGAACAAGGGTCCTGTCTAAAGTTGTAAGGCCCGGGGGGAAAGGATACCGGCAGCCCCCGCGGTCATCTTTGCTGCAACTACTGGCGAGGCTCAGTACCAGGCTTAAAGTTATAAAAAGGCAGGAAAATGAGTTTTTGTGAGTTTTCATGGCAGGAGGCTATGTCAATGTATGGACAGACAAATGTAAGGGAATTTAATGAATTCAGCGTTCCAAACACCGCCGGGTCTTCCAGACACCGGCGGGTTTGAACAGGTACAAACCCCTCGGTGTACGAAGTTCCCGAGGGGGTTGAGGTATCATCTAAAAATCAATACATTTGCCCAAAAATAAAAAAACATGAAGCCAATCCTCCTTGCCGGAATCTCCATTGTGCACCTGGCCCTCCTCTCCTATGCCACTGCAATTGTAATACAAAGCCGCAAAAAAGCAATAACCCGGCATGTACTCTTCTTTCTCACACTGGGCATCATACTCGACCTATCAGCCACCATTTGCATGGTGATCGGTTCGGGGAAGGTGATCTCCCTGCATGGCATGATCGGATATTCTTCCCTCGCCGGGATGCTTGCCGATACGATTATTTCGTATCTCAATGTCAGAAGAAACGGATTGAATTCGGTTTTGTCGCAGAAATTTATCCGCTGGTCACAGGCCGCCTTTTCCTATTGGGTCGTGGCCTATATCACGGGAGCCATTCTTGTCATGATGCATTAGCGTTCCAAACACCGCCGGGTCTTTCAGACACCGGCAGGTTTGAACTGGGACAAACCCCTCGGTGTACGAAGTACCCGAGGGGGTTTGGGTATTGCCAACTTCTCATTATGTACGTTTCAGGTTCGCTTCAGGTTCGCTTCAAAATACTTTTTGCTGGGACCTGAAGCGAACCTGAAGCGAATTTGAAGCGAATTTGATACGGATTTGATACTCTACCTTTACATATCATGACGATCATCAGTCCAGGCAGATAGCGAATTAGCGAGATGGCGAAATAGCAAAAAGAGTCAAATGAAGGCAGTCGGCAGTCAGCAGTCAGCAGTCAATCTCACAAATCGCAAATCACAAATCACAAATCACAAATAACCCAACGTCCCGCATCTGTTTTGTGACGGGTAACAAGTAACGAATAAAGAGGAACCTAATCCACAAAAACCTTCCCGCAGCCGAGGACCTTGCCTTCATCTGTGAGTTTGTAGATGTACATTCCCTTTTTCAGGTTGTCATTCATGATGGTGATGGAGTGATCCCGGTTAAGTTGGTATTCTCTGACCTTTCTGCCGGGCAGGTCAAAGAGCATAAAAACGGCTTTGTTCAAGGTTATTTCCGGGTTTATAAGCACGTTTGCCGAAGTGGCGAAGGGGTTTGGATAAACACGGATTCCGCTTCCCTCTTCAGATCCGGAATCGTTGATGCCCTGGGGCGGGTGCAGGGTACCGCCCAGATCGGTGAAGTTCTGGTAAAAGGACTGGAAATAGATGTTTGCGATGGTTGCATCGTGGATAATGAGGGTGTTTTCGTCGTTCTTGGTATCGGCGGAGACGGTCCAGTTATGTGAACCGGTGAGGACAACGGGATCTGAACCGGGGTTCGAAGGATCAACAATCACAAATTTATTGTGATAAAGTGTCGAGCCCTGGGTAAAAACCTTCAACTGGCTGCCCATTACCGGGCTGAGGATGCTATAGGGTGAGTAGGTCTGGCTGTACTCATCGATAATTCCGGCAGTGTATACACCCTGGTTTATTTTTGCCTTTATAGAGTCGGCATCGGAGGAATAGGTGAAGGTATAGACCCCGAAATAGAGATCGGTGTTTGCGCTGCTGATGGTTTTCAGGATCTTTGAATTGGTGCCGTCGGAGGGGCTGAAGTACAACTCCACGGTTTTGCCGTCGATGGTAAACAGGTGACGTGTATTGTCAGTTTTATAGGGCCCGAATTTCGATGCGGTTGTATTTGGCGTTGCCGTACTGTCGCCCCACATTTCGTTAAACTCGGTGGTATAGGCCTGCGCCAGGCTTTTATCCTGGATGATAACGACATTGTTCACATCGCTGCTAATCTGGTAGCTTGTAAGATTGCATGAGCCGGTCCATACGAGGGGATCGTTCTCGTCTGCCGATCCGGCATCCATCACCACGAATTTATTATGCATGATTCCGTATGGGTCAACAACCGGACTTGCAAGCCGCTTGATCGAGGAATTTACACTGCTCATCCCGCTGTTTGAGGAACTGCCGTTGTATATCCACCGCACGGTGACCCCTCTTGAATAGGCATTGTTAACGGCCGTGGCAACATTTGAAAAGGAGGAGGTCTGGCTGTAGTTGTATATCGCAATATCGAGGGTGTACTTTGTCCGGTTAATATAGGCTATCAGGGTGTCATCGATGCTTTGGTTCAGGTAGATGGCATTTGTACCAGTGGCGATGCTGTTGTTTACCGGATTGTTAAAATAGACTTTGATCTTTCCTGATGTCTTTTCCTGCGTAAATGCTGTTTCACAGGCCATCAGGAGCAAAGCGGCCGCAACGAAAACTCGAATCATTCTCATAATGTAAAAGTAAGCCAAAAATCTCATTCCGTTTGAAACGGGATTTGATCCTGCATGAAATTTATATTCCTCAGATTGGTACCTTTGCAATCTTACAATGAAATTATCTTTAAACAGGAAACGGCACATAAGCTGTTTTTTAACTTGTTCTATTTAAAAATATTAACGCAATTAAATCAAAACATAGATGAAAAAACCAATCAAATTCGGTGAAGATGTAGATGGATATGAGATCCCTGTGTTAAATGAACGGGAGATCCGGGCCGCGGCAGGAATCCTCTTTCTTGCCACCTTCACCTCCTTATTGATTATCCTCACAAAAGGAAACTTTATCCCTATAAAATATGTGATCACGATTTTCCTCACGGATTTCCTGATCAGGGTTTTTATCAGTCCGCGCTTCTCTCCCACCCTGATCCTGGGACGGCTGATCGTAAGCAATCAGACGCCTGAATACGTCGGAGCTGCCCAGAAAAAATTTGCCTGGGTGATCGGCGTGGTACTTTCTGCAACGATGTTCGTCTTTTTTATCATCGTGAATGCTTTCAGCATTATCACCGGCCTTATCTGCCTGGTATGCCTCATCTTCCTCTTCTTTGAATCGGCCTTCGGGATTTGCCTGGGATGTAAATTTTATCCTCTCTTTTTCAAAGACAAACCGCAATACTGCCCTGGTGAAGTGTGCGACGTAAAACAGAAGCAGGATATCCAGAAGACCTCAGTAAGCCAGTTCCTTGTCCTGCTTGCTTTTATTGCCTTTATTGTTTTACTGGTTTTCGCAATGAATACAAGGTTCAGTGAAAAACCTCATGACCTGTTCGGCAAGAATAAAATTGAGCAGCCAGCTAAATAATGGCAGTCGGATTTCTGCTTGTTTTGTTTAATTTTGTGTGATTGAAAGAGTTTTTTCACCACAACAGGCACAATAGGTCACAATAGAAATTATTGTTGTCAAATCACAAATCACAAATCGCAAATCACTTCTATGAAACAGACATTCGCTGAAAAGATCTTCGGAGCTGAAAAGGGAAGCATCGTTTTTGCAAAGCCCGACATCATCCTCTCACACGACAACACCTCCAGCATTTACAGTACATTCAAGAAAATGGGGGGAACCACGCTTGCAAACCCGGATGCGCTTCTGATCATCCTTGACCACAACGCTCCTCCAACGAATGCCAAACTTGCCAATGATTACCAGGTGATCCGCAACTTGGTGGAACAATACGGGATCAAAAAATTCCATGACGTCGGCGACGGGATCTGTCACCAGCTGATGTCACTCTATGCCCGCCCGAAGATGATCATCGTGGGCAGCGACAGCCATACCAGTACCGCAGGGGCTTTCAATGCCTATGCAGCCGGGATCGACCGTACCGAGACAGCCGGACTATGGAAACAGGGCGAAACCTGGTTCCGGGTGCCGGAGACCATAAAGATCACGCTCACAGGCAGGCTGAACAAAGGCGTATTTGCCAAGGACATTGCCCTCTGGATCATCGGTATGATCGGAAGCAGCGGTGCTGACTATATGAGCATCGAGTATCATGGCGAAGGCGTGAAGACCCTCTCCATCTCCGACCGCATGGTGCTTTCGAACCTGGCCTCCGAGATGGGCGCCAAGAATGCTGTTTTCCCTGCCGACGAAGTGTTGGAAGCCCACCTCGGCAAAAAAGTCGAAGGACTCTGGGCCGATGACGGCGCCACCTACCTGAAAGAGATCGCCATCGACCTCTCCACAGTATTCCCGGTTGTGGCTGCGCCTCACCATGTGGATAATGTCAAGGCTGTGTCGGAAGTCCAGGGAACGAAGATCCAGCAGGCGCTGGTGGGTACCTGCACCAACGGACGCATCGAAGACCTCCGCGAGGCTGCTGCTGTCCTGAAGGGACAGAAACTGCCGAAATACATGCAGCTCCAGATCATCCCGGCATCGAAAGAGATCTACATGCAGGCCATGAAAGAGGGACTGATCGAACAGTTCATGGATGCCGGAGCCAATGTGCTCTCCTCCTCCTGCGGCCCGACATGCACACCATGCAGCGCAAGAAGCCGTCGTTCAACGAATCCGCCTATGGCTTCCGCAGCTTCAGCAACCTGCTGCTCGACGCCGAGAAGCGCGGCTTCATCAAGCTCCACCGCGACAAGAAGGCCGGCTGGACCTACGTGATCGAGGGCTTTGTAGAGTAGGGCCGTCCCCCGCGCCCCTATCGCCCAAAGATCGCTGCAAAGCGGCCTTCACTCAGAGTGTGGCCG
>Ga0118677_10012680_pt1 | contig 12310 bp, 12 predicted proteins | sample AliMusrvi5mmetaG_FD_86154 | JGI IMG/M metagenome (GOLD analysis project Ga0118677, IMG submission 86154)
AGACTGTCCAGATCTATTTTTATCTACATTCTGGCTTGTGTTTGTATGCGGTCTGCAAAACCTCGTACACCGGTTCAATTCCGGTTCGCGCCTCCATCCTTTTACCCCTGCAAACATTGACGTTTCTGCATATTCCCTAGCATAACCCGCAACACCTCACTTTGGCGCATAACGGCAGAAAAGGGCCGTTTTAGGGGGTGCAAACTGTCCAGAAACTGTCCAGATGTGTTCCGACATGTTTCGTCAATGTGGGATTAGCGTTTCTTGCATTCGGTTGAAACATGATCATGAGGAGCATTTACGGCTGGTTGGGCTGATGGAAGACTGCATGTTTTTCAAACACCTCGTGCAGATCGGCGGGGCGGCCTCTCACTTGAGTGGCATTGCCACAAAGTGGTCCGTGCAACACCTACCCGAGTGTCCCCCGAGCCTTTGCCGGAGGTGGTCTGTCTACATCCGGTAATGCTCGTCCGACATGTCGAAGCGGACATGACTGGAGGGCAGATTGAACCGATCAATCACCTTGTTCTTGTACTTGCTGAGCATCTTCGGCAGATAAACGATGAACTCCGGCTTTTTCGGGTTCTTCTTGTAGACAACCCGCCCACGCGGAATTTCCTCGTATTCCTTGTCACGCCATTTTGGATTGGAACGAACCGCCTTGGACCACAACTCGAAATGACTTCCCTCGAAGATCTTGCACTCGCCATAATCCGGCGCATCTTGCAGCGAGATGCTTTCAGCAAACATTGTCCCAGAATCGTCTATCCAGAAGATTCCCAACTCGGGGATCGCAGCCTTCTTCGATGCCGCACGGAACTTGGCTATCGCATTCCGCAATGCGATCTCCTCAAGCATCTTTGTTTCCGGTTTGTCTTTCATTCAATCCCCGCCAGCCTCTGTAGAATATCCAACATGCCCAATGTGTCCTGGCCACAGTATTCTTCAAGGTTCCGAAGAACCTGTTGGCGATCAGCGTCGGAAACCTTGCCAAATGTCACCCTCATGAATTCGCCACTCGCCTGACCTCCTTCATGGATTGCCAGATTCTCGTAAGTCTTTCCGGTCAACGCCGGCAGGACCGCCTTCATGGACGCAGTTCCATGCTGGCAGGGATAGTAGACGTCGAAGTTCTTGAACGGTGTCAGCAGATCCTTGACCCGCACTATGATCTTTCCGAGCCAGTCAATGTATTCAGGATACTCTGCCACACAGGAGGTCAGGACCTTCTTCTCGAACGAGGCATTATACGCCACGATTGATCCAGAGTTACCCAGAAGCTGGCGGAGTTGCTTGAGAACCCCTTCCCGCGGGTCGCCGGTTCCATCCCACAGCCACGAAAGGTGTTCTGGCTCATCAGCAAGGTTCTTGGCGATATGCAGACTGAACTGGGACGGAATCTGCTTGTAGGGCTGCGTTCCGTCAACCATTGGAACGGCCGTCTGGAATGTCTCGAAGTCCAGAAGGTAGAGAGGGTAGTCGAGTCCCGAAAGGAACCTCGATATGACCTGTTTGCTGATGTGGGGCTTCCCGCTCTTTTCGGCTTCGAGCTGAATCCGCTGGGCGCGTGACAACGGGTATTTCTCAGGAAGCTGATCGTTGCCGATCACGCCATCCTTGTACAATGCCCATTTCTTTGCAGCACGTAGCTTGGACAGCGAGAAGATGTTGTTCTGGACCTTGCTGACGTGGCACCAGCATTTTTCCATGAGCGGGCACGCATACGGGTCGCTGCAATGTGGTCCTATATCGACATCGGGGCACTTCTGCAGCGCGATGGTACCAAGCATGTCCTGGACCCGTTTCCGGATGTCGATGCCGAACTCCTCCGCCTTCTGCGTTACATCAACCCTTTTCAACAGACCTTCCGGCTCGATTTCGCCCTTCCGGACATACTTGTTGTTCACGTGCATTAGAAAGCATTTGCGGATCGGGACCCCTGCCCCATCGTAGCAGTACCGCTGGAACGCCACGTCATGAATATTGACGGGTTTGACTTCGGTACCGCTCTTGACCTCAATGATGTCCCATTTCTCGTCGCTCACCGGGTTCAGGACATCCACGCGCGCATACGTCCCGTCAAACATGAAGCCAGCCTCGAATAGCGGCTTGCGCTTTTGCAGTAGTTCATTGGATTGACGGACAACCTGGGCCAGGGGTTGATCCCACGTAACATCAATCCCGTCCGGGAACAGTTTCTTGGCCAGCTCCCCGACCGCATGCCCTTGATCGAAGATCGCCTGCGTCTGATCGTCATATGCCGGGATCTCCTTCTTGGCGTTGTAATGGAACCACAGGAGCTTCTGACATTGTAGCCCGGCCAGGTATTTGGATTTGGAAAGAAATGCTGCCATAGATTCATCCTCCTCGTTGAACAAACGACCTCATGTTGTCTGCACCGAGCCCCGTCCATACACCTTCCCCATCCTCTTGATCTCATCCGCAACCATGTTCTTCAATTCAAGCGGCTCCAGAACCTTGACATGGCTGCCCCACGCCAGAATCCAGCGGTAGACCTCGAACAGGCCGGCGGCATGGAAAGTCAGCTCGATACCTCCATTCTTACGCGTGGCCGTCTTCTGGTTCGGGTGCCAGATTCGCTCCGACACCCATGGGGCCATTTCCTTATCGAACAGCAACCGGATGGCGTAGCTCTCGGTGCCTACGAACCGTGAGAATGTCCTGGAAACAAGCTTTGCGGGATCGAAGTCTCCCGGAAACTCAAAACGCTTCTCGCAGAGTGCCGCGCTCTTCATCCGTGCCAGGGCAAATTGCCTGATGCCCGGATGGGTATCACTCGATCCAAGCACATACCACTCTCCCTGCAGGTTCGCTATATGGTACGGGGCAAGCAATTGTTCCCGCTCCTCCTTCGCTTCAAAGGCACGATACTTCATCTTCACGTACTGTTGATGCAGAAGACCGCGCACAACACAGGTCCAGACCTTCTCATCCACGGGCTTGCTGGGCGGGGATGTGAAACTGAATCGGGAGAATACCAGTTCCGGCTTCATAGTGATCTTGGCAGGAAGAAGGTCAGTGATCTTTGTGAAGACGCGTTCGAGTTCCTTGGCAACTGGTGTGCCGCGATACGCTTCAAGCGCTTTGCTTGCCACAAGGAGCACGAACAGATCGCCTTCGCTCAGACTCAGAGCGGGCAGGAACCAGCTCTTGTCCTTGTAGTAGAAGCCTTTCTTCTCCGAGTCATACTCAATAGGCGCGTTCATCTGGTCTCTGAGAAAGTCAATGTCCCGTTGGATCGTCTTCTGCGAAACCTCGTATTCGGTTGCAAAGTTCATGCAGTTCGGATACTTGCCGGCCCTGATCTGCCGGTCGAGTTCAAGCAGACGCGGAAACTGAGCCTTGGTTCTTTCCATTTGTTGCATTCCTCCAACTTACCATAGCACACGGACAAATAGCGTCCGCCCGAAACTATACGATTTCGCAGACCACGGACACTATATGTCCGTCATAGTACCTTAGACTGCCCGCAAAAGAAAATGAAATAGAGGAGTGAACGATGAGAAGATCAGGAAGCAGTTTTGGTGGCTATGTGGGGTACCGCAGGGGAGCGCGTTATGGCAATGGGGAGATGAACACGATGGCGCTGGACCCGTGTGTACGGATCTGCCTCACGCGCTACGCAGTGAATCTTCTGACTTGCCTGGCCTTTACCGAGTCACTTCTGTCGTTCGCCTTCGGACTCCTGAACCGGAAGATCTTTGGTCGTCTGGCCAAATACGCGCAGACCTGCCTGCCGAAGGCAGAGAAGACGAAGAGCCGTATGCCAGGTTCCGCGCGGCACATGGCCACACATTTTTGCGAGGAGCCGTTGGCCACTCATGAGAACAAGATAAAGGCATTTCTCATCTGCCTGTTACGCAAATCGAACCCGGCAACGCGGACAAAAGATGATCTGTTTGCCCGCCTTGACGAACTCCAGCGTCTTTTCGGACTGACAAAGGGCGAAGTCCACTTGACGGGTCTTCTATACTGTTGCTCACAATTCAATCCGTTGGAGTCGTTGTGCGAAGACTTTTCCAAGGGCGGGTTCCTGAGATTCGCCTCCCTGGCGACAGGCGTGCCTCGCCTGGAGATATCCAAGTGCCTCAGTTCCAAGGGGACATTGTTGATGGCCGGCATTGTCTCAAATGCTGGCTGTCCCCAGTATCAACTTGACGCCGACGTCTCCTCTTACCTTGCAGGGCTCAGCGAAACCCCTCTTGCAGAGAGATTCTCCAGAAAAGACATCGGCAAAACTCATTCAATCGCAAGCTTCAACGTTCCGATCCAATCTGTGGACATCGCGCGCAGCCTGCTCGCCTCTGACCGCCCGTGCAATATTCTCCTGTACGGAGAGCCCGGCACAGGCAAAACCGAATTCGCCCGCGCACTCATCGCAAGCGCAGGCGGAAAGGCCTTCTTTGTGAAGTACGGCGAGGACCCAGCGTACGACATCCCGCGAGGCATACCGAAACGGAGAATGGCGGTGCGAGCCGCAATGGGAGCGATCCAGCCTGACAAAGGCGTCCTGGTTATTGACGAGGCGGATCAGCTTCTGAATACCCGGTATTTCACGTTTGGCTCTCGAGACACTGAGGACAAGGGCTGGCTGAACGATCTGCTGGATTGTTCAAAACACAAGATCATCTGGATTACAAACGAAACCGAGTACGTGGAGGAATCCACATTGAGGCGATTCTCCTATGACCTCAAGTTCCGAAAGTTCACCCGGAAGGAAAGAGAGAACATCTGGGAGACTCTCGTTAGCAAGCACCCCCTCAACCGGTTGCTGACGCCAGAACTGCTCAAGGATCTTTCAGTACGGTACGAGGTGAATGCCGCAGGGATCGCCTCGGCCCTTGACACACTTAAGACTGTTCTGCCACGGAAGATCGCAAGTCCGGAGAAAGTAAAGAGGACTCTGACGGACCTCCTCGAGCATCATCTTGAAGCCACCGGGCACCGGAAGACCGGCACTCTGAACCTGCTCACCGCCAATTATGATGTTTCGGCCCTGAATACTTCAGCCAACCCGGGCATGGTCATTGATGGGCTCAGAAAGTTCGGCGACAAGCTCAGGGATCCCGGCAATACCCCGGATGGACACGTCAACCTGCTCTTCTGGGGCAGGCCGGGCACAGGCAAGACGGAGTTCGCTAAGTATCTGGCTGACCACCTTAAGATGGGCCTGATTCTGAAACGGGCGTCGGACCTGCTGAATCCGTATGTGGGCGTCACCGAAATGCTCATGCGCGACGCATTCGAGCACGCCGAACGGGATGGATCTATCCTGTTCCTGGATGAGGCGGATTCCTTCTTCATCAACAGGGAAACAGCCACTCGCTCCTGGGAGACAAGCCAGACCAATGAGCTTCTGACCCAGATGGAGAACTTCAAGGGCATTCTGATATGCTGCACCAACATGATCGATCATCTCGATAAAGCCGCACTGCGCAGATTCGCATGGAAGATCGAGTTCAAGCCGCTGACGGCACAAGGTAGGCTGGCCGTGTACGGGAAATACTTCCCGCTAAGCTCAGAGCTTGCCGGCGCGGACCGCGAACGGTTGCTCCGGATTGCAGATATCACACCCGGCGACCTCAAAGCCGTGTGGGACAAGTTCCGGTACAGTGATCCGGCGGAGATGACCCACGCCAGCATCGTGGAAGCCTTGGAAGAGGAATCTCGCCATCATGCAGACTCATCCGGCAGGATCGGGTTCGGGGCGTAGGGCACAAGTATGGTCTGTGAGGTGTGAACTGTAGACTGTAAAGGAACGAATCCAGCAACTGCATGAAGAACATATTGAACCGGACAACATGAGTAAGTGCGTATGAAAGACGGCTTTTGGATGAACTATCGGACAGGGCGGGAGTTCCCGATTCACGAACACGAGCTGTGGGTTCGTGTCCCGGAGAATGCCCGCGCGTTGGGCATTCGCAAGAGCGTCTATCAGATGGCAATGACACAGTTCACGCAGGGTAGAGACAGGAACAAGTTCATCACCTTTCTCCTCAAGAACGCGCCGGTCATGAGAGTGAGATGCCACGGCGAATATGTCACATTCGAGTTTGACCACGCTGATGATGCCGCTCCGAAGGAGGCAATTGCCAGGTTCCGCCGCAAATACTGCGGCCCGCTGACAGGCTTGAAAGTAATCAATTTCAGCAGACCGTTGACGTAGCCCGTAGACTGTGAAAGGTTGGAGGCAGAGCAAAGAAGGTGTGGTTCACGCCAGCGGAGCGGGGAACATTGATAAATCAGAGGAGGTTGATCATGACGAGAAAGGCAGAGTTCACTGTTCAAGACTTGAAGGCAGCGTTTCCAGAGTATCCTATCTTTCACTCAGACGATCCGGCGCCCGCACGCGCATCCATCATGCTGCCGAAAGCAATGCTGGCAACGATTGACCTTGAGCGTGGCATCATGGAGACGAGCGTTTCGGCATACTGGGGTTCCGACGAGCGCATTGAGTTCACAAGTTCAGATGAGACCGATGCACAGTGTGCCATCGAGAAATCACTTCTCCCGGCCTGGAAAGCCGCGGGATTCGAACCGACGGGCGAGCGTGGTTTTCAAGACGACACGCCCGGCGTAGAGCCAGCTTACTCAGTCTCGCTGAAGAAAGCGGTTCACACGCTTGATGATGTCAGGAAGGCCTTTCGCTGGATTGCCGACGAGGCCAAGACCAGCGCCCGCGTGTAGACCACACAGGCATTATCGTTGCCATGAATGATAGATGGCATTCACAAATGCAACGTCACGTCGAGTAGCCACACCTCTCACAAGTAGAGACCGCGCCTCGGTGCAGGCGTAACTTATTCTGGGATAAGTCGATGATCTCAAGGACAGTATTTGTCCTACCGGGATGCTATACTTGCTGCCTTCCACTGGAGAGACCATGGTCGAGAAACCTCTAGACTACAGCTTTGATACGGCGAGCGGGATCCTGTCGCTGAAACTGGGAGGAGACCTGACCCTGATACGGTGGACACCGGAACCGCGTGCAGAACAACACATTCAGACACAGCCCGTGAGAGAATGCTGGCCCATACAGAGGCTGATCATACCGGCAGGCGCTGAAACCGTGGACGGCCGCATCGGCCAATTGTCGGCCACAGGCAAACATGCGTTGGCCGAATTCCGTCAGTTGATTCCGCATGAGCTGGCGGCATTTGTCGAGCCCTTCCATTACCGGCAGTGGAACCTGCTAACACTGCTGCACGACGTGCCGGACGTCCTCGCATGGGGTGTGGAGAATCCCGTGCTGGCGTACTGCGCAGCCAATAATGCCGAATTCCGCGGCATCGGCGAACAAGCCGCATCATTTGAGGCAAGGCGGCACTGCATGGAGAAACAGAAGGCCATTCTCAAGTGGCTTAAATTCCCGACCTCGGCCGCGATGGTGAAACTGCTGAAGAAGGTCATTCCCGAAGCGGCTGAACCCTGGGTGCTGAGGCAGCTAAGAGCTGCCATCTCATCGGATGCACGGACTATGGAGATACTTTCGCATCATACTCGCATCAATCTCGGTATGATAGCCCTGCTCGTGCACAAGGACCTGCGCTCTCTCGTCACCCGTGAACTTCTTGCAGAGGTCAACGCTACGGAAAGCGAACGCGCCAACGCGCCAACTGCCGATCTGTTAGGCGAAGCGTTGCATACCATGTCCCAACTCCCAAAGCATTCGGAACCGCGACCATTTCTCTCGCATGCAGCGGTGAAGCAATTCCATGACGAGATGCAAGCTGCGCTTGAAGCTCAAGTACAGAGGAGGAAGATGTTGGCCAAGAAACGCAATGCATTCCCGGCGCCTCCGATCCCTGGAACCAAAAGCATTGTGCCGATTACTTCAGTGGCAGACTTGAGGTTGGAGGGAAATGAAATGGGGCATTGCATAGCCACTTATGCGACGCGTATAAAGAAGGGTGAAGCCTACGCTTACAGGATGTTTGCACCAGAACGTGCAACACTTCTGCTGACCAGAAATGCAAATGGCCGGTGGTACAGGTCAGAGTTCAGGCTCCGCTTCAATGCCCGGCCCGGCAAAACAGCCGGCTTGCTTGTGCATGAATGGCTGGCAATGAATCAGAAAGAGAGGATGCAGTGAGCGAAACGATCACGAAACCCACTATCATGGCCCGCCCGCGGGCAACAACCAAACTTGCCTCGCTTTACCACGTGATTCTTCTCAACGATGACGAGCACTCCTTCGAGTATGTCATTGATATGCTATGCAAGTTGTTCGGTCATTCAACGCAGATGGCACACCAGATGGCATTGGAGGTTCACAGGACTGGACGCGTTATCGTGGCCACTTTGCATAAGGAGGCGGCCGAACTGCGACAGGAGCAAATTCAAAACCATGGGGCCGATCGTCTGGTGGCCTCCTGCAAAGGATCCATGAAGGCCGCTATCGAGCCTGCCTGCTCAATCTCAGGCCGGAACTGACAAATGGCGGGATGAACAAATGGCTGAAAATAGACAACATGACAGGAAGAACAAATGATGAAGTCTGAAACCAAACTGGTAATCGGAGTCGATCTGGATGGTGTTTGCGCCGATTTTTACGGCCGGATGCGGGAAATAGCGGCGGAATGGTTCGAGAAAGATATCAAGGAACTGCCCGAAAACCCCACGTACGGGCTCGAAGAATGGGGTGTGACCGGCCCGGACAGCTACCAGAGCCTGCATCGGTTTGCCGTCACGCAGAGAGATCTCTTCAAGACGATGAACATGATGCCGGGGGCAAGAAAGTACCTGCGCAAACTCTCTGACGAAGGATGCCGCATTCGGATCATCACTCATCGGCTGTTCATACATCATTTCCACGCATCGGCCGTGCAGCAGACAATCGAATGGCTTGACCGCAACGGCATCCCCTACTGGGACCTGTGTTTCATGAAGGATAAGGACGAAGTTGGTGCAAATGTCTACGTCGAGGACGCGCCGAAGAACATCCAAGCACTTCGCGCCGGCGGCCACTACACCATCTGCTTCGCGAACAGCACGAACGTTGACGTGTCCGCACCGAGAGTAAAGTCATGGGCCGAAGTCTACAAACTCATCACGAAGAAGAAAGGTGACCTTCTGACCGCCGCTGCAGGGTAGGCTTCAAGATGACTCCGTGCGGCAAGCGAGCAAGACAAGAGGTCTAGGCAAAGTTGCCGAATCGTGCCGCTGAGCCCACCTCACTCCATCCGGCGCGGGGGAAGATATCGCCGAAAATCACCACTATGTATTGGGGTGGCAGGAGAAGACCCAGCCCTTACCACGGCCACGAATCCTATGGGGAATCTTGCTTCGCACAGAGTTACACATAACGTTGACATCATTGACTTATAGAAAAACAGACCAGTTCTTCTATAACGGCAACAAGTTCTTCAGCACCCTACGCCCTCTTACCCGACGGCTTCCTCACCAGGCTCATCTGACCACAGAATATGCGCGTTCTCCGATCCGTCTAGTCGGCTTCTTTGTTGAATGCCTCAAGATAGCAGGCGGGCCAGCCATGTGCCCCGCATTTCTTGAACGGAAGATTCCAGGCGTCAAATCCGAAGGCCCTTCGTTCCCTTATTAGCCAGAGCATCACGGCAGAAGCCGCCTCCACAAGCAGTATTGCCGGCTGCAGATACTCAAATACAGGCTCTTTGTCTGTCCCTCGATTTCGGTTCGTGGTATGGCAGATCTCCTTCCAGAACGAAATCAGTAGTGCCTCTGCTGCAGCAAGAGTATCGGATGACACATGGCTGTTATCTGGGTCAGGCACAACGGTCTCGACCGTATCCGGTCCGACCGGTGCTACAAACACCCACCAGTCGAGACGTCTATGTCTATCATGGCCAGTCCACCGGATTTCGAATTCGTCGGATTTACCAACGTACAAAGCCTCTCTTGGATGTTTGTCCGTCCCATGCTCTCTCAGAAAGTAAAGGCCCTTGGGAGCATGAACCAGAACATCGCCGGTCGGTCGTTCTTTGCCGACAGTAACAAGCAGTCTAGGCGTCGCCGCACCGCGCAACGAAACTGAGAATTGCTGGAATCCCTTCTTCGTGGCGTGTAGATCAACCGCAATCGGATCGTGAGACAACATCCGAACAATACGGTGGCTTGGCAAGTTCAGCAGCCTCCATGCCTTTGCGCGGTCTCTCCAAGCAGCTTCATACGGTTCAGAACGCCCCTCCGCCAAGAACCGAGTCGGCTCTCGTCGCAGAGATTGGATGAATGCATGCGGTGCTCCTCCTTTAGTCTTCTGCAAACCCAAGTCACTTCTTGCGAATTGCACGAGCTGCTCCGCCTGCTCTTTGATCGGAATATTAGGACGTTTCGCCTTATAGATTTCCCATGCAAGCGTTCGTAGAAAGACCGCCTCCAACGGGTCCTCATATTCCAACGGTATTAGGGCCTTCTTCATTCACTTCCCTTCCACTTCTTCCAGCATACCCGTGCCTGCCCCGACCATGGGATATGCCGGTACGGTTTCGCAAAGGGGGCGATCCTATCCCAACAATGTTCGCTTTATCGCCATGTTACCCCGGTACTCCTACGGTCAGCCGTGATTCTCAATGCCTTGGTTTCCGCAAAACAACACCTCCGCCGGGTGGACACCTCGAATTCTTGCGCGTGCCGTCAGGTTCAAGATAGACCGAGCTCCGTGGTCCGAACACCACGCATCGCCGGACACCTGTATCAATTGTCCGCTCGTGTACAACGTCCAGCAGCGCGGCACGCGCCGACGGTGTAAGCCGTCCGCCACTCCACGGGTTGCAGTGGGTGACAACAACCGTTTTGCCAGGCTTGTGCGGACCTGCTTTGGTCGTGAACCTCACCGGACAAAGCACATAGGCCGCCGCCATCACCCGCACCACCACATAGGGGTACTTCGACTTTCCCGCCGCATGAACCATCGCGATTGTGCCGGTGCGCGCCGATGCAGACGTCTTCCCTCTCTTCGGTTTACGCACGAGCGAAAAGTTCTTATTGGTCAGCACGGTGTTCATTTCAGCACCTCCCAGTGCCCACCCTTGTCCGGACCAACGCGGCGGATACGCCCATCCTGTTTCAGCTTGGTAAGTTGCTTGGTGACCGACCTTCGTGCCAGCCCCGTCAATCGTGCCATCTCATCGGTTGTAACGGAGGGATCTGCCTTGATCATCGCCAGTATTTCCAGGGAACTTTTCAGGGAACCTTACGGGGAACCTCCTCCAGCGCCCGTGGCCTAGTTACTGTCGAGCGTTGCGCGTTCTCGCCTCGCTCATCGGCATCGGTGTTTCGGTTCGCCTAGCCGAGCATAATGCCTTTCATATCAGGGCCTGAGCGGAGACGGTCCATTATTCTTCCTTTGCAGAATCATCGGGTTGGCTCATCGCGGGCAAACTGGCCCGCAGATCCGCCAATGTTCCCTTCTTCTTGCCGTCAGCCGAGACAACGGTCCAAAACGTCCACCCGTTCGTAGACTTCTGCCTTATAGCCCATGCGGCCGCAGACGGAGTGAGGTATTGCTTTCCCTCCCAGACGATCGCAGCGCCCTCATTTTTATCGTACCGCATGGAAGCCCTAAATGGCATCTTCTTCCAAGTGGCAATCAGAGTGTCAGTTGGGGATAGGTTCCCATGGTCAAAGAGATCGCTTATTGACGTCTCATACACAGCTTTGCCCGTCCCAGGGAGACTAGACATGTTGATGTGCGCCTCTTCTTCCACCTCACTATATATTTGCATCAGTACGTCTCGATGCTTGTGGAAGATCTCTCTACATAGCTCGCGGTTTGAGTTTGCCATTGGCCCCTCCAGTTCTTCATCATACGTCGACAGATTGCTGAGGTATTGTTCAAGAAGATAGTGGTTCTCCGAGGACAACAAAGGGTGCTTCAGACATGGAAGAAGCACTTTGTCGCACACCTGTTGGTAGGTGATTCGAACGAAGTACTTGTCTTTTGCAAACTCATTCGCATCCGGTGTCAGGAACACCAGAAGATCACAACTATTCTGGTTGGTGTCCTGGGCGAACTGGCGATAGACCAAGGTCTGATCGCGCGCTTCAATGGCTCTGACCTTGTTTTCAATGACCAAACGAAGCGGCCACGACTTCTCCGTGTCGCTTTCTGATGGGCCGGCCTTTCCTTCCCGCTCGGCGTTGCCTTCGGCGAAGATATCAATGCTAACTCGCTTGCCCGCTTCGTTCTTGAGGCGCTCGTCCTTCTTGTACTCCAGCGTGAAATGCACCTTGCTGAATGTAGACGTCTCAATCTGGGCAATGTCTAGCGTGGTTCTGGCCACATCCTCGGTGCCTTGTTTTCGGGTACTCT
>Ga0118677_10011539_pt2 | contig 12309 bp, 6 predicted proteins | sample AliMusrvi5mmetaG_FD_86154 | JGI IMG/M metagenome (GOLD analysis project Ga0118677, IMG submission 86154)
CGACGGTCATCCAAGCCCCTTCGACGTGACCTTGACCATCATTCCAATAACTCAGACCGTGAAACCCATCATTCAGCGCCAGCGGGGTCGCGCCGCCAGAGCCGGCACCGGTCTTCCAGCCGGTGGTGGTCGCTGTCAGGCCGGTTAGGAGATCGGAATTGCTGACATCGCCCGCGTAGGCAAGTTCCGTGATGCTGAAGACCCTCGTCTGCACCTGTGCCATGGTGGTGAAGTTCCAGGTGGTGTCGTCGGCGATGCCGGCGAAGGGGTTGTTGGCCAAGTCCGTGATCGCTCCGGCGTCGATCCGGATGGCATAGTTCGTGAGGGCGGCGAGTCCCACCGTCGGATGGATCGTCAGGACCGGGCCGGCCACCGAGACTTGGGAGTCACCGACGGGAATCTCTGTTAGAGCAGAGGTATCGAGGTTCTTGATCGTGATTTTGCCGGTGCCGCGCAGGATATTCTCGGTGAAGGTCGCCACAAGACCCGTGATGTTCGCCACGCCGGTCGCGTTGTCAGTCGGGTTCACGGTGACGATGGTCGGCGGGGTGGTGTCACCGCCGGTTGACACGCCGAAAACGTCGATCTCGCGCCAAATAAAGCCGTGGTCGACGCTGTTGACACTATTGGCAGTAAATTTGATGAACTCCACCCCACTGATGAGCACGCCGGTAGTATCAGTCAAGGTGACTTTGGTCGCGTTACCTCCATCGGGGGTAAACGGCTCATAGTCCACCGTCGCCAAGGTTGTGTAGTCCAGCGCGTCTTTGAGCTTCACTTTCACCGTAAAGGCCTGATTGCCGAAACCCGCACCGGGCCAGTCGGCGATGCTTTGGATCGAGGTGAGGTCGTAGCCCAAGTTGTTGGCACCGAGCCCGAGGTGGTATTCGGCGGTGGCTCCGACTGTCGTCCAGGCCCCCTGTACCGGCGCACCCGTGCCGCTGAAAACCCCATCATTCAGTGCCGCCGGGGTCGCACCGCCATGACTCCCATCGAGATTCCAGTTGCCGGTGAGCGTCGCCGTCTTGCCGGTTAGGAGATCGGTATTGCTGACATCAGCCGCGTAGGCCTGGTCATCGGCGCTGGAGACCGGCGTCTGCACCTGTTCCGCGGTGGCCGGGGTGGCGGCGAGGGCGAAGGCCGCGAGCGCCGCAGCAGCGGAACCCCAGAAGGTGTTCGGGTGGTGTTTGGTTGTGCTCATCATTCGGTTGGTGTTCATGGCGATTTCGGATTGGTGCTTTTTACGGATGGTTGGTTTGGTTAATCGGATGGGTTGAGGCGGGAGGCGGGCGCAAGTTCCATCGGCGGGACGCGCACCGGGCAGGGAAGACATTGCTTGCGCTGGCGTTCAATCAAGCAAATATTTCGCCGTCCGTCTATGGGGTTTTTGGCAGAAAATCATCGGTTTTTTGGCAGAATGGCATTCGCCGACCGGTGCCGGCGGTGCACGAATCAACAATCATCAATCTGCAATCGTCAATCGTTCGACTGAGCTCACGTCGAAGTCCACTTTGCGTTTCGCTCGGTCTGGGCCCCCGCCTCGCTAGCAGCCCCGCTACTTCTGCTCCCGCAGGCGGAACTCGGCGGGCGGCAGTCCGGTGCGCTGGCGGAACGTGGCATTGAACATCGCCAGGTTGCTGAAGCCCGCCAACTCCCCCACCCTGCCGACCGACAGGCCGGTTTCAGCCAGCAGTTTCCTGGCCCTATCCAAGCGGACCAGCCGGATCTCCTCGGCGGGGGAATGGCCGAGCCGGTCGGCGCGCGATTCGCAGATGGCGCACCACGTCGGCCACCTTGATGCCCTCGCAGGCATGCTGGCGGCTGAATTCCAGCGCGCGACGCACGTCGCCGCCCTCACGGTATTCGGCGCACGTCGATTCCCGTTCGACCACCCCTTCCGGCCCGATCAGCAGCGGCTGGCCGGGCCGTGCCGCGCCGTCCATCAACCGGTGCAACAGCTTCATCGCCTCGAAGCCAACCGTCTCGGCGGCCGTGCGCACGCTCGAGAGCGTCGGGTTTTGACAGCGGGAGATCGGCCAATCACCGGAGCCGAGCACCGCCACCTCGCCCGGCACCTCGAGGCCCAGTTCCTCGCACATGCAGCAGACCACCCAGGCGTGAGTGCGCATTTCCTGCTGAAAGCTGAAGTCGCGGAACACCAGTCCCGGCGTCTCCGTCACATAGCGCAGCACTCCGTCCACCCAGCGGCTGGCACTATTTGCCTGCCACGCCGCCGCGCAGAATCCCACCGTCTGTTTGAGTGCTTTCTTCGTCATCCTTTCCCAAGCGCCGCCTCGGCGCAATCCAATGATCCATCACCGGCACCGCTTGTCGAGTGCCATTCTGCCAAAGAAAAGATGATTTTCTGCCAAAAACCCCATAGACGGACGGCAAAATCTTTGCTTGTCTGAACGCCGCCGCAAGCAATGCCTTCCACGGTTCGCGTCCAGCGCGTCCCGCCGATGGAACTTGCGCCTGTCATCCCGGTCTAACATAATTAAACCCGCCAACGAACCGCCGCAAGCGCGCGATCCTTTCTGACACCGCGCTTCGGCCTTCAACCAGTCTCCCGCAACCGACAAAAAACAACACCATGAAAACATCGGATATCATCAAGCCCATAAGGCCTCATCTCAACCACCGTGCCCTGCCGCTGGCAGCTCTGGCACTCGCCACGGCCTTCGGCCTCAACTCCGCTCAGGCCTACTCCATCGTCTGGGATACCGCCAAAAACACCACCGCAGATACGGACGTCGTTGCGACCGGGACGGGAACCACCTTTGTCCGCGCGGTGGCCGGGTCGCCCTTAGGAGAAGGATATGGCGCGACGGTCAACGGCGTGGTGTTCACGTCTTACCCATCGACACCGTCGGATGAATACTCGTGGAATGGCACCCAGTATAACAAACTGACCTGGGGCACGGGAACGGGAGCGGGTCTCTGGACGGACAGCCTTGCCAAAACCAACACCGATAATTGGGGCTTGTGGTATGGGAACGGGTATTTTGCCTACATCCCCCCAAGCGGGTTGTCAGGGGTCTATACGCAGGCGCTGGCTGGTGTACGTTATAGCGGCGTGGACGATACCATGACCCTCGGTGGCCTGACCGTTGGCCAGTCTTACCTGGTGCAATTGTGGACATGTGATGCGCGAGGCTCTAACAACGGGATGTCCCCACAGACGATGTATTTGGACGACAACCCAAGTACGGCGATGTTGACCGACCGAGGCTACTCGGGCGACCCGGGGCAGTATATCATCGGCCGTTTCGTGGCCGCAAGCACCGAACAGACCTTCAAGCTCACTGGCTCGGTATTGGTCAATGCCTACCAGTTGCGCACAATTGATTCTCCCCTTCCCACGGAACCGGTGGTGACCATCACCAGCCCGGCCGACGCTGCGACGGTGTTAGCCACCTTTACCGTCACCGCCACAGGAGGGGACTACGACGGCTCCATCACCAGCGTGACTTTATCCTACTCCGCCGACGCCGGTTCGACATGGCACGAGCTCGGCGCGGGCACTGGATTGCCATACAGCTACACTTGGAGCGACGCGCCGCCCGGTGACTATCAGTTCAAAGCCGTGGCGGTGGACAACGCAACCCATGAGACCACCTCGGCCGTGGTCCACATCACGGTGGCGGACAACGCGCCAGCGGTTGCCATCACCAGCCCGGCCGCCGCCGCACCAGTGCCGCCCGACTTCATTATCGCGGCCACTGCCACGGATGACGGCGCCATCACCCACGTGGAATTCTACGATGATGATGGCGTCACATTGCTCGGCACCGCCTACACCTCGCCCTACACCTGCATGGTCACCGGCGCGGGAGTGGGCACCCACAAACTAACAGCCAAGGCCTTTGACAACGGCGGCAATTCGACCATCTCGGCGAAGGTCACCGTCACCGTGGTGCCGTCGGTAGCCATCACCTGGGACCCCGCACAGAAAATCAAGAACATCTACGAATGCGGCGACCCGCCCAACTACTACGATTCTGCACACGTGGCCGTCTCGGAGGCGGAGATCTCACTGGAAGGCACACCGGTCCGCGCGGTCGCCTGCGGGACTGCGACCGGGTCGGTCACCGTCAACACGGTGGCTTTTGAGTACGTCTTCAAGACGGGGGTTGATGCCTACAACAGCTACAACGGATACGACCCCCATTACAAGGGATGCACCACAGGCGTGGACACATTCTACAGCAACATTGCAAGCGATTGGGGCATCAACCAGAATGGCCCGAATACCTACAACCAATGGGGCTCTTGTCCAAGCACTGCCTATACGACGCTGCTTGGGGGCGGGATGCAGGCCGGTAACAACACGGTGCCCCTTACCTTGACACTCGGCAACCTGACCCCCGGACAGAGGTATCTGGTGCAGTTGTGGTGCAACGAATCGAGATGGGGTTCCCATGCGCTTCAGACTGTGGACGGCGTATCAACGATGGACGCGTGCGTTGACCCATGGGTCTCCGGTTTAGGGCAATATCTCATCGGCCGCTTCACGGCTGCTGGCACCTCGCAGACCATCTCGATCCTGGGCGGCTCGGAATTGATCAATGCCTACCAGTTGCGGGCGATTTCAGGCGCAACCGACTCCGGCTACAATGCCTGGGCGACTATCAAATACGGCCTCACCGATGGGGCCGCCGCCCGTGGTGCCGACCCGGATGGCGATGGCTTCACCAACCTTCAGGAGTTCCTCTTCGGCACCTCGCCGGTCGCCGCCAACGGCACCTTGGTGACGAACGACACAGTCGGCGGAGATCTCGTCCTGCACTGGCTGCAACGTGCGAGCGGATCCGGTTATGTGCTCCAGGAAAGCATCACCATGGGCGCAGGCGAGTGGAGCACCAGCGCGATCGTGCCGGTCCTCGACGATCAAAGCGGCGTACCCGCCGGCTATGAACGCTACAAGGCGATTATCCCCATCGGCGTCGGACATAAGTTCTTCCGCGTGGAGGGCACGGAGAACTGATCTCCCCGCAACAGGTTGCTTAATCTCAGTGCCCGCCTTGGGGGAGACCCGAGGCGGGTGTTTTAACGGCCCTCACCCCAAGAGCAAATTCCTAGCGAGCCTTCGCCTCAGACCAAAGAAGGATTGATGATTGCCGATTGATGAATGTTGATTTTTGAAGTGAGCATGGCCACGAGCAACCGCACTAACCAAGCTCACTTCAAAAATCCAAAATCAACATTCATCAATCGTCAATCAATCCGGAGATGGCGGCAGTTCAAAAACTTAACCTAACATTCACAAATTCAAATTTTCAAGGACTCTAGCGAGGCTTCGCCACAGACCCCAGAGACTGTAGCCTAGACAGAAAACTTGACCTAACGACGATAGATTCGCTCGTTCAGGATTCTAGCAACCAACGAAAACCACACCATGAAACTATTGAATGTCATCAAGCCCACAAGGCCTCATCTCACCCACCTTGCCCTGCCGCTGGCAGCTCTGGCCCTCATGGCTTTCGCCTCGGCGGCCCAGCCGCCCGCTCAGTCCGCATCTTCGCTGGCGCGGCCGACGCCTCAGCAGGTCGCGTGGCAAGACCTGGAGATGGGCATGTTCATCCACCTGGCACCGCAAACCTGGCAGGACAACGACCAGGACCAGATGACCATCGAGCCGTCGGCGATGAACCCGGAGAAGCTCGACACCGATCAGTGGGTCCGGACTGCAGAGGCGATGGGTGCCAAATACATCGTCTTCGTCGCCAAGCACGAGGGGGGCTTCTGCTGGTGGCAGACTGAGACTACGGACTTCGGCGTGCGCAACTCCCCCTGGCGCGGCGGAAAAGGCGACGTGCTGGCCGATCTCACGGCTTCGTGCCGCAAGCGCGGAATGAAGCTCGGGGTCTATATCTCGCCGATCGACCGGAAGCTCGGCGTTGACGTTGGCGGGCGTGCCACCGATCCGGCGCGGCAGGCAGGCTACGAGAAGCTGTTCCGACAACAGTTAACGGAGGTGCTCAGCCGTTACGGCGACATGGTCGAAGTCTGGTTCGACGGGAGCCTGATCTTCGACGTCGGCGACCTGCTCGCCCGCTACGCGCCCAAAGCGGTGATCTTCCAGAGTCCCCAGGCGTCGATCCGCTGGGTGGGCAACGAAGACGGCGTGGCTCCGTATCCCGCGTGGAATGCCGTCGTCTTCCCGAAGACCGGGAAAAAGTGGGGCGAATACACCGCAGCCGAGGCAGACCCGAACGGCAGCCGGTGGCTGCCGATCGAGTGCGACGCGCGGATTCGCGCGACGTGGTTTTGGCGCACCAACAACGCGGACACACTCAAGAGCGTGGACCAGTTGATGGACATGTACTACAAGTCCGTCGGCCACGGGACCGTGTTCCTGCTGAACCAGACACCCGATCGGACCGGACTCATCCCGGAGGCCGACGCCCGCCGCGGCGCCGAGTTCGGGGCCGAGATCAAGCGGCGGCTAGGGACGCCGCGAGCGGAATCGCTGGCGACGGGCGCGGAGGTCACGCTCGACGTCACGGGCGACGGCCCCATCGATCACATTGTCATCATGGAGAACATCGCCAACGGCGAGCGCGTGCGTTCCTACGTCGTCGAAGGCATGGTGAACGGAACCTGGCAGCAGCTTACCGCTGGCTCGGCCGTCGGCCACAAGAAGATCGATCGGATCGCGCCAGTCGCGGCGACGCGCGTGCGCCTGCGCATTCCCGAAGCCGTCGGCACACCGGAAATCAAGCGCTTCGCGGTTTATGGGGCAAAGTAGCTAGCAGGTATTATGATTTTCCGCCTCGCATTCCTCATCGCGCTGGTGACGCCGCTCTCCGCCCAGTGGGGCGCGGATTCGCAACCGACCCGCAACACCTCCGCTCACGGCAAGCGCGTCATCGGCTACATCACCCAATGGGATGCCTGGAAAACGACCGATGCCGGCCTGCCGAAACAGGGATTCCTCAATCACCTCAATCTCGACTACTCGCAATACACGCATCTCAATTTCTCGTTCTTCGGGGTGGCCAATGATGGTTCACTGCACAGCGGCGATTACCGCAACAAGGATATCTATCAGAGCGGCACCGTGCAGAGCCCGGCCCCGCTTTTCGACGGCGATGTCTATTCGTCGTGGGACTACTATCTGCTGTGGGGCGAGCTGAGTCCGCAGTGGAATTTCACGGCAGCCGTCACCGCCGCGGGGTTTGTTGCCGAATCCGGCGGTTGGCGGCACACGCCCACCGGCCTCACCGGCCCCATGCCCGTGCCCTACAAACCACCCGGCAACGCCCCGGGCTTCCTCGAACTGGCCCACTCGAAGGGCGTGAAAGTCATGGCCTCCATCGGCGGGTGGTCGATGTGCCGGCATTTCCCGGAAATGGCAGCCGATCCGGCAAAACGCGCGCGCTTTCTCGCGGATTGTCAGAAACTCATCGCACTGGGCTTCGACGGCATCGACCTCGACTGGGAATACCCCGGTCCGTTCAGCGGAATGAATTTCACCGGCGGCCCAGCCGATTTCACCAACTTCCTCACCCTCCTCACCGAGCTGCGCGCGGCCATCGGATCTAACAAGGATATTTCCTCCGCCATGAGCGCCTCCCCGGCGAAACTCGCCGGCTTCGACTGGCCGGCCATCTCGGCCATCCTCGATTCCATCAACCTGATGACCTACGACTTCGAGGGCGGCTGGTCGGACCACGCCGGTCACAACGCCGCGCTTTATCCCGTCCCCGGCCAGGAGGCCAGCACCTTTGCTTGCGCGACGGCCGTGCAATACATGTTGGGACGGGGCGTGCCCCGCGCCAAGCTCGCCATGGGTTTGCCCTTCTACGGCCGCGGCGTGGTCTGCAACGGCGCGGCCGACCTCGGCGCGCCAACCGTGAAGGTGGCGAAAACCATCCAACCGGACGGCCCGATCGTCACGGCCGGGGATTTCGCGACTTGGGAACCTTTCGACGCCACTCCCACTTATCAGAAAATCAGCCAGGTCATGGCCAATGGCTGGACCCGCCACTGGGATGATGTTGCGAAAGTCCCATACCTCACCAAAGGCACGTCGTTCCTCAGCTACGATGATTCCCGTAGCATCGGCTACAAGGCCGCCTATGTCCGCGACCAGCAACTCGGCGGCGTGATCGTCTGGACCGCTTTCGGCGACCTCCGCGCCGGTGCCATCACCAATCCGTCCGGCAAGCTGCCCTTCAGCCCCACCACCGCCGCCCCGCTCATCAATGTGGTCAACTCCGTGCTGGCAGGCGATCCGGTGCCCGCCGACGGCACGGAAGGTCCGGCACCCGCCAGCGGTCCCACCCACGGGCTCGACACGCTGCCGGTTTCCCGCCCGATCATCGCCGGCTATCTCAACGCCCTGCGCAACGCCACCGGCCAGGACCAGGTCATCACCGACTTTCCCGCCGCCGTCCATGCCGCCAACCTGAAAGCCTTCGATCTGGTCATCACCGCCTTCGCCGAACCCATGGCCGACGGCACGCTGGGCACCGGCCTCGGCGCGTTTGCCTCCTATCTGCCCGCAGTGGTCAGCGAAGGTCATGGCCTCGGAAAATCCGTCATCGTGAGCATCGGCGGGGCCTATCCGGCGGCCCTGGCTAACAACTTCGCCACCATCGCCGCCAGTCCCTCGCTGCGCCAGACCTTCGCCGACAACATCGTCGCGTTTCTCGCCGCGCACGACCTCGACGGGTTGGACATCGACTTCGAGTTTCCCGCCGATGCCGGCACCGCACGGACCAACTTCACCCTGCTGATGCAAACGATCCACCAGACGGTCAAGACGGCCAGCCCGCGCTATATCGTGATGTTCGGCAGCGGACCCGGTTGGTATCTGGGCGGCTTCGATTTCGCCGCGCTCAAGGACCACTGCGACTTTTTCTTCTACTTCGGCTACGATTGGAAAAACCCGGCCAACGGCCCCATGCAAAAGCCCGGCTCAACCCAGTGGACGCAGGCCAATGACCAACTGCCGCAGGCCTCGGTCAAGGGCGGCATCGACTATGTGCTCGGCAAGGGCTTTCCCGCCACCAAACTGCTCTGCGGGCTGCCGTTCTACGGATCTAACAACCGATCGTGGTCTTCCGTTAGAAACCTGTGGGCCGCGAACCAGGCCGCCTACAGCGCTGCCATCGACGCCAATTCGCTGGAAGTCCCGATCGACGGCGAGTGGTTCACCCCGCCGGATGCGATGAAACGGAAAATGAGCGCGTTGTTGTCCACGACCCAAACCGTGCTTGCGGGCGGCGCGGTGATCCGCGGCGTCGGCTGTTGGGAAATCGGCCACGAACACGGATCGCAGCCGGACCTTTCGACCGCCTTCACCCAGTGGCTCGACACCGCCAGCGGCACCGCCGCCATCTTGAACGTCACCGGTGGCAGCATCGGCGAGGGCAACTTCGGCACCTCCACGCTCAACTTCACCGTCACCCTGTCCCGCGCGCTGGCAAGTTCCGTCAGCGTCAATTACGCCACCGCCGACGGCACGGCCACCGTCGGCAGCGATTACGTTTCTAACAGCGGAACCCTTGTCTTTGCCGCGGGCGAAACCAGCAAGACCATCCCGGTCACGATCATCGGCGATGAAACCGTCGAGTCTAACGAAACATTCAGCCTGACTCTGGCCGGCCCCACGGGTGCCACGCTCGGCACGGCCACGGCTACCGGCACCATCACCAACGACGATGCCAGCGCTCCGGGCGCCAACGACGGCTGGACCTGCCACGCCCTGCAGACGGGACTCACGCTCACCCTGGTCACCATCGCCAACTGGGGCAGCGGTTTTCAGGCGGAACTCCACCTTTCTAACAACACAGGCGCCGCCCTCAGCACCTGGAGCATCCAGTTTGACGCCCCTTTCACGGTTTCCTCAATGTGGGACGGCGTCTATGGCGGCAAGTCCGGGGTCACCCACACCGTCACCAGTCCGACATGGGGCGGCTATGTGCTGGCCAACGGAACGACCGGAGTGATTGGGTTGGTCGGTGCCGGCACGATCGGCCAGCCGACCAATCTGCGCCTCAATGGCCAGCCCATCGGGAATGCCGGCACCCTCTTCGCCACATGGGCCGCGGCCCGCGGGGTCTCCGGCATCAGCGGCGACAGCGATGGCGACGGCCGCCCGCAGCTCATCGAATTCCTCAACGGCACCTCGCCCACCGCCAGCGACGCCGGTCACCGCGTGGAACGCCGCAACCTAACCGTCGCCGGCCAGACCGACGAGTACTTCTGCGTGGTTGTCCCGGTTGACCGCACGGCGGCCAACGTCGAATACCGGGTGATTGCCGGCCCTGAGCCGTCGTTCGCCACGTCGCGCCTGATGGTTCTCCATCAAACCGCGGACCTCGGCAACAACCGCATCGAAGCCGTCTGGCGCGACACGGCCCCCCTGTCCTGGCGGCCCCGCGCGTTCGCCCGCATCGAGGCTCGCATCATTCCGTGAAGGATTTGCTGCCAAGAACCCCATAGACAGACGGAAAAATTCATGCTTGTCTGAACGCCAGCGCAAGCAATGCCTTTCCCTCAAACGCAGTTTCCCCACAAACCACCAACCAACGAAATCATGAATCGAATACCGCATAACCGAATCCGTCATTTGCTCAACCTCCCACTCCTTGCCGCCGCCGCACTCACGGTGTTTGGCGCGGCCTCCTCCCGTGGCGATGTCCTCGGCGTTCCCGGCGCGACCCAGGTGAAATACACCTTTGGCGAAAACGGAAAAACTTGGGCTTCCAACTTCCAAAACGATGCCTCCGGCAATGGGCGGACCATGATCAATTACTTTCAGAGTACGGACACTTGGACCGGCGACGGACTCTGCAACGGCAGCACCAATAGCTGGATGATTCAAAATGATTCCGCCTATAATATGGCCAATACCGCTGGCATGGCCACGGATTTTCAGGTCAGCATTTTCCTGGAAACGGACGCCACGTACCCTGGCGGGGGCAACGGCCCCGGAGTCTCCATTTTCCACATCGGTGACCTCTCGCTGCAAGCGGATGGAAACTCGGACGGCAGCATGACGTATTACGCCTCAGTGGCCGGCACCCGGATCGGAACAACTTACACCGCACCTATATGGCAGGCCGCAGGCTTGATGGTGCAGAAGCTCAATAACGTGTTCTCCTACTGGGTCAGCACCGATCACGGCACGTCCTGGAGTCAATGCGGACAGGATCTCTCCGCGCCAAACGCCTCCATCAACTTCGCCATCACCCATCTGTTCGTCCTCCCCGTCTACGGCTGGCACCTCTATTGGGGCTATGCCGATGAGTTCAAGGTGGTCGCTGCCACAGCTCCGGTGGGCTACGCCTCCTGGGCGCACGACCACGCCGGCGACGGCGCCCTCGACCTTCTGCAGCACCTGCTTCTCGAGTTCCACCGGCGCGGCACCGGGCATCAAAACTTGGGAAAGATATACAAAAATTGCTGACCCGAACGGGGTTTGCGAATTTCCAGGTGGAATCAGCGATTGAATAATTTGGGTTGGCAGTGATAACGTGTCTGCCAGTGATTCCGATGAAATAAGGAGCATACTTAATATACTAATGCACCAAAATGCAGAATTTTTCATTGATTTCCTTTCTATCACGGCACCCACTCTCCAGGATTTAATATCCATTTCCAGAGAGCTGCACGACGTTCCCCACCTGGAGGACAAAATATATTGTTTCTCACGCTGTATGCATGAAAGCCAGTTTTCATCAGAACTGAAACAACCGGGAGAATAAACCATAGCTGAGTTTTTTGATCGAGATTTATCGACACACAGATCAGCGGAACCAGCACAACCAGAAGCCACATAAAGAATTCCGTACGCAGGCGGCTTAGCACATATTTGCTTTCTGCATCCGTGAGTTCAAAAGTTTTTGACGAATTTGAGTTGGTTTGATCATTAGCCGCATCACCGATTTCCGTACGATCAGATTCTTGACTGCCATGGCCCCTTCGACGAATATTATATGTGAACGTCAGGGGAATGGGCATGCAGCGAACTGCCCGAATGATTACGTCAAGGCCACTGAATATCGCCAATCCCTTATAAAGGCTCAACTTTCTATCCGCCATCCAGCCCCCAAATCCTCTCGCTTGCGATTATCTAATTTATTAAATGCGACAGCCTCGTACTATGGCATCTGCAGTTCCAGCAGCTACCAAGCCCTGAAGGAGCGTGATCAGGCCACCGTCACCGCCTTGTATGGCGGTTGCATCAAAAACAACCCAGCAGAGAACGAACGCAAATAGCCATCGAATGGTAGGCTCCACAACCCGAGCAGCGACAGACCAGAACTCAGGCAAACAAATTGATTTCATAGTACC
>Ga0118677_10012682_pt1 | contig 12309 bp, 13 predicted proteins | sample AliMusrvi5mmetaG_FD_86154 | JGI IMG/M metagenome (GOLD analysis project Ga0118677, IMG submission 86154)
ATTATAATTATATACCATGAATACAACAGAAGTAAAAGGAAACTGGAACGAACAAAAAGGCAAACTCAAACAAAAATTTGCGGTCCTGACAGACAATGACCTAATGTTCGAAGAGGGAAAAAAAGAAGAGATGCTGGGCAAACTTCAGATCACGCTCGGCAAAACAAAAGAGGAGCTGCACAAGATTATCGGCGCGCTCTGAATGACCAGTCGAAGTTAAAAAGACATCATTGGACTTTAAAAGGACATGGTGTCTTTTTAAATTGAACCAAGTGATTTACGCTCCTACTTCAAGAAATGAAAAAAATCAATCCTATTAAAAAGTTGGTCCCAAATCTGCACAAAGCAAAGGAGATCAGTATCATTATCAGCGATAAAACGATTGCCACAACAGCAGACGCAAGCAACTTCCTGACAGATTTTGCCGACGTTCTGCTGTTTGTGACGCGTACTGTCAAAGAGACTTTTTCCCGCAATTTTGAATTCAGGGAGTTCTTCAACCAGTGTTATTTGATAGGAAACAAAACATTGCCTCTGGTATCCATCACCGGAATCATCATGGGACTGGTGCTGACCATCCAATCGCGCCCCTCGCTCGCCAAATTTGGCGCGGATGCCATGCTTCCGGGTATGGTGGCAGTATCGCTCATCCGCGAAATGGGTCCGGTAATCACTGCCCTGATTTGCGCCGGCAAGATCGGCTCAGGCATGGGTGCCGAACTGGGTTCCATGAAGGTAACCGAGCAGATCGAAGCCATGGAGGTATCCGCCACCAATCCGATGCGATTCCTGGTGGTTACAAGGGTTCTGGCTGCCACCCTCATCATCCCGCTCCTGATCCTTTATGCCGATGCACTCGGAATTCTTGGTAGCTGGGTGGGTGCCAACCTCAAAGGAGATGTCACCTTTACCCTGTTTTTCTCACAAGCTTTCAGCCACATCGAGTTTATCGACTTCCTGCCGGCCTTTATCAAATCAGTTTTTTTCGGAGCCGTGATCGGAATGGTAGGTTGCTACAAAGGCTACAATGCCGGACGCGGAACGGAAAGTGTTGGAAAGGCGGCCAATTCGGCTGTGGTTCTTGGATCACTTCTTGTTCTGGTGGTGGATGTCATTGCTGTACAAATCACGGATATGCTTTGACAATTTGAAAATGGGGGAATCTGAAAATTTGAAAATGAGGAAGGTCCCTGAGCGAATTGGTAGATGAGAAAATGAAAAGTTGAAAACTGAAAGTATAAATGCAAGAATTTAAAACTGGTAAGCAATAGATCTTCAGTCCCTTCAACTCTTCAATCCTCTCAATCGCTTCCTGCTTTTGTATTCGGCCACAATGATGATGAAGCGGAAAACCAGCCGCAGAGCGGCGGAATGTTGGTAGAAAGACGGAACCCAAAACGTTCACCGTCCGCGAGAAAATAATTAAAAATGAGCAGGACCTTTTATCGGACGGAAGGAGCAAATATTAGAAGATGAGCGGATGTATTGATGTGAAAACGGAAAGTTTAAAGATGAAATTGAATTAAAAATGGTTGACACGGAAAAGAAAAACGGAAGCAATGTGGTGATTGACATCAGTAACCTAAGCAAAAGCTTTGGCGATCAGGTCGTACTGAAAAATATCAACCTTCAGCTTCTCAATGGAGAAAACCTGGTAGTCCTCGGGAAATCCGGGTCCGGAAAATCCGTGCTGATCAAATGTATTGTCGGGTTGCTCAATTCAAGCGGTGGGACCATCAATGTATTCGGTGAGAATATTGGAAGCCTCGACAACGAAAAACTGGGTGAAATAAGGAAGAAAGTTGGTTTCCTTTTCCAGAGTGGTGCGCTGTACGATTCGATGACCGTCAGGCAAAACCTGGAGTTCCCCCTCAAAAGAATCAGGAAAGAGCTATCCGTTCAAGCGAGGGACGAAAAAATAAAGGAGGTACTTGAGAATGTAGGACTGGCAGATGCCATCAACAAGATGCCATCCCAACTATCCGGCGGAATGCGGAAAAGGATCAGCCTGGCACGTACCATTGTGGTGGATCCGCTGGTGATGCTGTATGACGAACCGACCACCGGACTGGATCCCATTACATCCGACGAGATCAGTCTGTTGATAGACAAGATCCAGAAAAAATACAAGACCTCCTCCATCATCATTACCCACGACATAGAATGTGCCAGAATGACGGCCAACAGGGTGATCATGCTGCAGGACGGCGAAGTTTACAAGGAGGGGAAATTTACGGAATTTGAACATTCAGACGACGCAATGATCCATTCATTTTTCAAATAAAGACAGACCACAACAAAATTAATTCTTTAGATATGGAAACGCATTCGGATCGGTTTAAGATTAGATTGGGGCTCTTTGTAGCAGGTGGACTTGCACTTTTTGTCCTCGCCATTTTTATCATTGGCAAGCAGAAGAACCTTTTCAATCCGGTTTATACCCTGCATACCACTTTTTACAACGTCAGCGGACTACAGGTCGGCAACAACATCCGTTTCTCGGGTATCAACATCGGCACAGTCGACAATATCGTCATTGTAAACGATTCGACTGTAAGCGTGAGTCTGTCGATCAAAAAGGAGATCGGCAAATTTATCCGGAGCGACAGCGAAGTCTCCATCGGCTCCGAAGGACTTATCGGCGACAAGTTGCTGGTCGTTTCCCGCGGAAGTTCGAATGCACCGCTGGCAACGGAAGGAGAACAACTCAAATCCAGGGAACCAGTTGAAACCGATGCCATCATAGCCAGTCTGCAGGTTACGGCGCAGAATGCAGAGGTCATATCGTACCAGTTAGCTGAAATCATGACCAATATCAACGGCGGGAATGGGACTCTGGGCCGTTTAATCCAAGACACGACCATCGCAGAGAACCTGAACCAAACCATTGTCAATCTCAAGAAAAGTTCCAAGGGATTGGGTGAAAACATGGAGGCAGCCAAACACAATTTCCTGTTCAGGGGATATTTCAAGAAGAAGGAAAAAGAGGCTGAACAAAAAGCTGTCGAGAAGAAATAAAAACAATGCCAATGGAATCGAAGATGGGCGCAGCCAATGCCCCTATGTGGTTCAAGACTTTGCTCCTAATCTTGCTGATTTCTATGATAAGTCCGGTTTTTGTCAAGGCACAGGAAGGAGCGGCCAAGAAAGATTCCATGGTGCTGTACAAAAAGATTGAGACCATTTCGAAGCAAAGCAAGGTTACAAAGGTCATCTATCCCTGGTTTTTCAAGCCGGTTGCTACCGATGCAAAGAAGAAGAGGATCTACAAAAAATTGATCGTCAAGCCCTACAGCACTTTCGAAGGAAAAATCATCAGGAATATCGAGATCACCACCCTGGATCCATTCGGCTATTCCATCGCCGACACCCTTGAGGCACCCAAAAGTTTTCTTCCCAAGACAGGGAACACCCTTCACATCAAAACATTGTCCATCACCATACGCAACCTGCTGTTGATCAAACAAAATCAACCCTTTGATTCGCTGCTGGTGAAAGAATCCGAACGATTGGTCCGAAGCCACGATTACATCCGTGATGTCTCCTTTTCGGTCAGATCAACCTCTCTCCATTCCGACTCCGTCGATATTTTTATCCGGGTTCTGGACATCTGGAGCATTATTCCCAACGGATCGCTTTCGACCTCCAGCTTCACGGCAGATTTGACCGAAAGGAATTTCCTCGGACTGGGCCATTCGTTTGAAAATGTCTATGGCAGGGACTATTCAAAAGGAGAAAGCTCCTATGCCACAACTTATACGATTCCCAATTTCAAAAACAGCTATATTGGAGCCCGACTGCATTTCGACAAGTTGGGAGATGAAAATTTCAACAGGGAATTTTCCATCGATCGCCCCTTCTTTTCCCCTTTTGCAAGATGGGCTGCTGGGATTTATTTTGCCCAGCAGTATCATGCCGATTCCCTTCCGAACCAAAATGGTCATTATACCCCGCAGGACATCAAGCTGAACATTCAGGATTTCTGGGCCGGAAATGCCGTAAAGGTATTCAAAGGCAACTCTGAATATGAAAGGACCACCAACTTCATTTCTGCAGTTCGCTATATGCAAATACGTTACCTGCAGAGGCCATCCGAATCATTGGACACACTTCACAGGTATGCCAATGAAAATTTCATCTTTGCCAGCATCGGACTTTCTACCCGGAAGTATGTCCAGGACAGGTACATTTTCAATTTTGGTACCCCGGAAGACATCCCTATAGGAAGAGCCTTCAGCCTTACCGGTGGTTACCAGATTCGCAACAATAGCGGCCGTCTATACCTTGGTGCCCGGCTGTCGTCGGGCAATTACAATACCTGGGGATACCTGTCGCCCATCATCGAATACGGGACTTTTTTCAGTGCTGGTCGTCCGCAAGAGGGAATTTTATCAGCCGGGTGCCTCTATTTTACAGGACTTAAGGAGATTGGCAGGTGGAAATTTAGGCAGTTTGTCAAACCACAGGTCGTACTGGGCATGAACCTCTTTTCCTATGATACGCTGACAATGAACGACGGTCATGGACTGGACGGTTTTCATGTGAAGGGGCTTTCCGGCACCGGCCGGATCCTGCTGACCATACAGACGCAGGCTTATACCCCATGGAATTTCATCGGATTCCGTTTTGGCCCCTTTCTGAACCTCACTTTGATGGACATTCTCAAGGACACCTCCTCCAGTGATAGAAGCAATAGGATGTACACTCAAATAGGACTTGGACTGTTGATTAAAAACGAAAATCTGGTGCTTAATGCCTTCCAGATCTCCATTGCATTTTATCCCACCATCCCCGGACCTGACCAGAACGCTTTTAAAACCAACTCTTTCCGGACAACCGATTTGGGATTCCGGGACTTTGATATCGGAAAACCCGGAGTAGTGACCTTCCAATAGGCGATGAATGTGTGAATCATGTAATATAAATAAAGAGTTGTGTAACACATCACCTTCTTTGTAACCGCAACTTTGCCCCTATCATACACTTAATAAAACAACAATGAAAAAAACAATTCAATCTATCACACTTCTATGCCTGATAGCCGGATTATCAATGACCTCCTGCGTCTCCACCAAAAAATTCAAGGCATCAGAGGCGCGTGCCAATCAGTTACAAACTGAAAAGTCAACTGTTCAAAACAATCTGAATGACTGCAATGCAACTGTTAAAGATCTGAACGACCAGAAAACCGCGCTGCTCAGCCAAAATTCATCCGTCCAGAATGATCTGAAAGAACTGACGGCCGAATCAAAATTGACCATTGCCGACCAGGCCAGAAGGTTGAAAAAGCTTCAGGACATGATCCAGGCACAAAAGGATGTCATGACCAAATTGAAAAATTCGATCGCACAAGCCATGATGACCTACAAGACAGACGAATTGAATGTCTACATCAAAGATGGTAATGTCTACGTTTCATTAGCCGAAAAATTATTATTCAAATCAGGCAGCGATGTCGTTGATCCCAAGGGGAAAGAGGCACTCAAATCACTGGCATTGGTCATCAACAATACCAAAGACATCTCGGTCATGATCGAAGGACATACCGACAATGTTCCGATCAAAACCAATAAATTCAAGGACAATTGGGACCTGAGCACCGCAAGGGCCTCGGCAATTGTACGCATTCTTACCGTCGATGACGGATTCGATCCGACTAGAATCACCGCTTCCGGCAGGAGCCAGTTTCACCCTATTATGGCCAATGATGCAACCGAAGGCCGTGCATCCAATCGCAGGACTGAAATCATCCTGTCGCCCGATTTGAAAGAGATCTATAAACTTCTTGAACAATAACAACAAAGGAGATTTCGGTCATTGCCGGTGAACTGCCTTGCATGACTGATCACTTTCTCCGGTATTTAAATACAAACCAATCATTCATTTCAAATAAAATGAGAACATTCAGATTAATGCTGTTCGGCCTTGTACTGTTGGTGGCCGGAACAACAAAAGCACAAATTTCGGTCCATTTCGACCTTGGAACCCCGCCGATGTGGGCACCGGTTGAACACAACGATGCACGGTATTACTACCTTCCCGATGTTCAGGCCTATTACGACGTTCAATCCTCCCTCTTTATCTATCACGAGGGGAATGTCTGGGTGCATAGAAGCTATCTTCCCAACAAATACAGGGATTATAACCTTTATGGCGGATACAAAGTTCCAATGCATGGTTATCATGGTAATACACCTTACACCAATTTTAACGATTACAAGGCCAAATATGCCAGGGGGCATAACCGGGAATACCAAAAAACGATCGGTAATCGTCCGGAACGCGGAAACGTCAGCTCCAAGGAATACCGCGAGAATAACCAGGCTAACCGGGGTCGTTACGATAAAAATGACAACCATGGCAACAAGAAAAACGAAGAAGAACAAAAGCATCACAATTAGTCAATCACCTCAACTTATCATTAACAATTATGAAGACTTCAGCTTATATATTGCTATTTCTCCTGTTGTTCGCAGGGAATAGTTTGTCGGCACAGGATTCCAGCTATGGCGAACACCATGGCAATACCCTGAACATTGGACTGGGTATTGGTGGCTATTCGGGCTATTACGGATATGTTGGCCATTCACTTCCCGTATTTAATATCAATTACGAATTTGGGGTAGCCCATAACTTCACCCTGGCGCCTTTTGCCACCTTTTATGCCTACCACGACAACAATTACCACGAGACGGTGATCCCGATCGGCGGCAAGGGGACTTACTATTTCGACGAACTGCTGGGAGCCGGCCGCGACTGGGATTTCTACCTGGCAGGATCACTGGGATTCTCTATCGTACATACGGTTTGGGACAATGGATACTATCAGGACAGCGCTTACCATACGGTGAATCCGCTCTTCCTTGATCTGCACGCTGGGGTAGAATACCACCTCAGTCACAAGATTGGATTGTTCCTCGATCTTTCTACCGGAGTTTCCACCATTGGACTCGCTTTCCATTGATAATAGGATAACTGGAATAACATTTTTAATCGACGATTCCTGTCTGACAGGAACGAAAAATAGTATACCACTGTAAATTCATGATTTGCAGTGGTTTTTTTATGACCCTTCATTTCCTGATACATGGAGGGACCAAAATATATACATTATTATATATCAGACAGATAGAAATAATTAACTCGCCAATCAGGCGGACAAAACAACATTTTGTAGTTTCCTTATTTATTATTAGCTTTCCAATCAACTGATTCCCAAGAAAAATCCTTGACCTTCCTGCAAAATCAGCCATTCCCGTCGAAGCTATTTAACCTATATAATGTTAACGCTACTTACAGCACTCATAGCCAGTCTGGTTCATGTGGTGACAGGGCCGGATCACCTTGCAGCGGTGACGCCATTGGCCATAGATAGCCGGGAAAAGTCGTGGGTGATCGGGCTTTTGTGGGGCACCGGCCATACTGTGGGAATGTTGCTGATTGGTCTGCTGTTTCTGCTCTTCAAGGAATTTCTGCCGATTGACCTGATCTCAGCTTATAGTGACAGGCTGATCGGATTGTTGCTGGTAGTCATCGGTTGCTGGGCCATCTTTCGTGGAAGCATAGTGAATCCCCACCTTCTAAAGCCACATTCCCATCCGCACAACCATGACGGATCGCATCACATGACGCATATCCACCAGCATGTTCACGAAATACCGGCGCAAAAGGGAGAACACCATCGTGAGGTGATTGTCCACTCTCATCCCCATGAACATTCCGATAAAATCAAAAATAACTACTTCACAGCCTTCTCAGTAGGGAGCATCCACGGGTTTGCAGGTTTCAGCCACCTCTTTATTCTTTTGCCCTCCCTTGCACTTCCGACCATGCTGGATTCAATACTTTACATTGTGGCTTTCGCCTTCGGAACGATCCTTACGATGGTACTCTTCTCTATGGCCATGGGTCAAATTGCCTATCAGTCTTCGTTGAAAAATAAGCAGAATTTCCTAAAATGGTTTACCCTGACGGGTGGATTCATCGCAATAGCCGTTGGAATTCTTTGGATTTTTCATCCGTTTTAAATATTATTCGCTCCGGTAAGGAGTTTCAAATTTAGAATGATTACAAATTATAGGTCTGTTATTCAAGTATTTAAATATAATTATATATTTACAATTCAATGATTTAACTAAAACCGCGCACGATGGAAAAGAAACGTCCCACATTTTACGAAGAAGTCAGGGAAGATGGCATTTCCCGTAAGGATTTTTTGAAATTTTGCGCGACCATGGCTGCTTTTCTCGGATTGGAATCCAGTAGCATCGGCCAGATCGCGACAGCGCTTAAAACCAAACCCCGCCTGCCCGTGATTTGGTTCCACTTTCAGGAATGTACCTGCTGCAGCGAATCTTTTATTCGCGCTTCCCATCCGATTGTTGCCAACATCGTTTTAGACAAAATCTCCCTGGATTACCAGGAGACCCTGATGGCTGCTTCCGGATTCCAGGCCGAAGAGGCTTATCAATCTGTCATGGCCAAATATCCCGGCGAATACATCGTCATGGTGGAGGGTTCTATTCCAACCGAAAACGAAGCCTATTGCTGCATCGGCGGCAAGAGTGCACTTCAGATATTAAGGGATGCCGCCAAGAATGCCAAGGCAGTAGTTGCATGGGGCAATTGCGCCTCTTCGGGCTGCGTCCAGGCAGCGCGTCCCAATCCAACCGGAGCGAAACCTGTTCACAAGGTTATCAGCGGTAAACCTGTCATCAATGTCCAGGGATGTCCTCCCATCGCAGATGTAATGGCCGGAGTCGTGGTCCATCTGCTCACCTTCGATCGCATCCCACAACTCGATAAACTCAATCGTCCGGCGGCATTCTATTCCCGCAGGGTACACGATACCTGCTACCGTCGTGCCAATTTCGACGCCGGCTTGTTTGTCGAATCGTTCGACGACGATGGTGCCAAACGCGGATACTGCCTCTACAAAATGGGCTGCAAGGGTCCGGTTACCTACAATTCATGCGGCATCATCAAATGGAACGACGGAATCAGCTATCCCATCCAGTCTGGTCACCCGTGCATCGGTTGTGCCGAAGAGGGCTTCTGGGACAATGGCCCATTCTACCAGCATCTTTCCAGTGTGGCCGGATTCGGCATCGAGACAACCGCCGATAACATCGGCCTCGGACTGGGCGTTGCCACTGCGGTCGGTATCGCGGGTCATGCCGTTGTGACCAACATCCGCAAACACAAGGAAATTGAAAATGGACCTGAGACAAAAACAGTTGAAACCCCTAAAGTATAAGTACCATGGCTGAAAAAATAGTTATAGATCCAATCACCCGGATTGAAGGTCATTTACGGGTGGAGATTGAAGTGAACAACGGAGTCATTACCGACGCTTTTAGTGCAGGCACGATGGTACGCGGTATCGAAACCATCCTGAAAGGCCGTGATCCACGCGATGCATGGGCCTTTGTTGGCCGGGTATGCGGAGTCTGTACCTCAACCCATTCCCTCACCTCGGTGCGAACCGTCGAAAACGCCCTGGGCATCGCGGTACCGCCCAATGCGGAACTTATCCGCAACCTGATGGCCAATGCGTTATACATTCAGGACCATGTCGTCCATTTCTACGTATTGCATGCACTCGACTGGGTGGATGTGGTTTCAGCCCTTAAAGCCAATCCTGCCGAAGCATCCAAAATTGCACAAAGTATTTCGCCATGGCCGAAGAGTTCGGTCGGCTATTTCACCGATATCCAGAAAAGGTTCAAGAATTTTGTTGAAAGCGGCCAGCTGGGCATCTTTGCCAATGGTTACTGGGGACACAAAGCATACAAACTTCCGCCGGAAGTCAACCTGATCGCCGTGGCGCACTACCTCGAAGCGCTGGAGTGGCAGAAAGAGATTGTGAAGGTTCATACCATCTTTGGCGGCAAGAACCCTCATCCAAATTACCTGGTGGGCGGTGTGCCGTGCTCCATCAACATCGACGAGGCCAATGCCGTCAATGCCGAACGCCTGGCCATGGTGGGCAAACTCTTTGAAGATGCCAAGACATTCGTAGACCAGGTCTATATTCCCGATTTGATTGCTATCGCAGGATTCTACAAGAGCGTCTGGGGTGCCATCGGCGGCGGACTGACCAATTACCTCTCCTTCGGCGATTTCCCGACCAATGGATACAACAATCCTGAGAGCTTCAAGATGCCGCGCGGAGCGATACTGAACCGCGATCTCAGCAAGGTGCATGAAGTGAAAGCCGACGATCCGACCCAGATTCAGGAATACATCAACAACAGCTGGTACGAATATTCCAAGGGAGACAAAGTAGGACTTCATCCCTGGGAAGGTGAGACCAAATTCAATTATACCGGTCCAAAACCACCGTATGAGCACCTCGACTTCACCCAAAAATACAGCTGGGTGAAGACCCCGCGCTGGAAAGGTCATGCCATGGAGGTTGGACCGCTTTCGCGGATGCTGGTAGGCTACGCTTCCGGTCGTGCCGATTACAAGGCCGTCATCGAAGGCGCCTTGAAAGCTCTGGATGTGCCTGTTGCCGCACTCTTCTCCACCCTGGGCCGCACCGCAGCCCGCGGACTCGAAACCCAGCTCGTCTGCAACTGGGCACTCGAATTCTACCAGGAACTTTTAGCCAACATCAAAAACGGCGATTCCCGTACCCAAAACAACGAGAAATGGCTGCCTGCCTCCTGGCCTGCCACGGCAAAAGGAATTGGCATGGTGGAAGCTCCCCGCGGTGCATTATCCCATTTCATTGTAATTGAAGACAAGAAGATTGCCAACTACCAGCTGGTGGTTCCGACAACCTGGAATGCTTCTCCAAGAGATACGGAGGGAAAAAGATCTGCTTTCGAAGAATCCCTGATCGGAACTCCGGTTGCCGATCCGAAGGTGCCGCTTGAAGTTTTACGCACGATCCATTCCTTCGATCCATGCCTGGCCTGTGCCGTGCATGTGTACGATGAAAACGGAACAACCCTTCATGATCTAAAAACCTATTGACCATGAAAAGCAGAACGATCCCCTTGCGGGAAGTCTACGTATGGGAGCTCCCCGTACGTATCTATCACTGGGTGAATGCCCTGTGCATTGTCTCGCTCTGTATCACGGGCTACCTGATCGGCAATCCACTGGCCTTCGTCAGAAGTACGGAAGCCTACTACAATTACTGGTTCGGCACGGTACGTTTCATCCATTTCGTGACGGCCTTCCTCTTCTTCTACAATTTCGTATTCAGGACCTACTGGGGTTTTGCCGGCAATGAATTTGCGCGCTGGTACAATTTCATCCCGCTGAAACGGTCGCAGTGGAAAGAGATTCTGGATGTTATCAAAGTCGATATCCTGCAATCTTCCCACAAAAAGATCGACTCCATCGGACACAATTCCCTGGCAAGCCTGATCTATTTCCTTACCTTCATCATCTTCCTGCTGCAATGCCTCACGGGATTCGGGATGTATTCAGCCATGAGCAAGGCCATGCTGCCCAAGCTCTTTGCCTGGATCGTGCCTTTCCTGGGTGGAGACATGCATGTCAGGCAGTTGCACCACATTCTGATGTGGGGATTTATCCTCTTCGCCCTGGTGCATGTCTACCTGGTCTTCTACCACGACTACATCGAACGCAGGGGGGTAACCTCCTCCATGATCGGTGGCTGGAAGTTCGTAGAAGAAGATGTTGTTGAACGCCACGAAAACGAGACTGAAGGGAATTCTGAAAATTAACCGGTTAATTCAAGATTTTGAGTCCACAACCAAACAGCATCCTTGTTCTCGGGATTGGAAATATATTGCTCAACGACGAAGGAATCGGAATCCATGTGGTAACCCGTCTGGAACAGTCGGGTTACACGGATGCCGATCTAATGGATGGCGGCACAGGCGGGTTTCACCTGCTTGGTTTTATCCAGTCGTACAAGACCGTCATTATGGTGGATGCCGCGCTCGACCAGTTTGAGGCGGGTCATGTGAGGGTCCTGAAACCCAGGTATGCCAGGGATTTTCCTGCGCAGCTGAGTGCCCACGAAATTGGCTTGAAAGATCTGCTGGATGCTGCTTTCCTCCTGGGGAACATGCCCGAGATTCATTTGGTAGCCATATCTGTCAAGGATTTCCAGGATATGGGTATGGAGCTGACGCCGGAAGTTGAAGCTGCCATTCCTGAAGCCATCCGAATGGTTAAGGAGCTGGTCGAAGAACTAAAAAACGGATGCATTTAAATTATACTTTCTGAATTCTTTCACCACAATAGGCACATAGGAACAGTAGAGACACATAGGTTGCTATCCCTAATTCCTCTGACCATTGTGTTTTTTCTATTGTGTTCTAT
>Ga0118677_10012685_pt1 | contig 12309 bp, 11 predicted proteins | sample AliMusrvi5mmetaG_FD_86154 | JGI IMG/M metagenome (GOLD analysis project Ga0118677, IMG submission 86154)
ACCAGACAGTACGTGGAACACGGATATCTGGGGTCTCATATTATTACACTTGAGGGATTGCCACGCCACGCACTAGTTTGTGAGCGTCATACAGGAACAGGACTCTCACTGGAAACCATCGTAAAAAGACAGCTACCATTGCCCCACAGAGATATGATGCCGGTTTCGCTTGAAGAGCAAGTGATATGTTATGCTGATAAGTTTTTCTCAAAATCAAAGCTGGCAACACCACACACGCTTGAACATATTTGTGAAATATTAAATCGACATGGAGAAGATGAATCTGAGAAATTCTTCGAATGGCATAAGCGGTTTAAATAAAAAATATTCTAATTCAACAACTTATAAGAAAATCCGAAGCTCAGCAACTCTTTAAACTGTAATCTGGCTTTATCACCCACCCCTAGAATAATGGTATTGTCATACCGTGGATTGAGTGATAGTCGGGTTGACAAATGGCGGTTAATACTGAAATTACCCACAATTTCCCAGTCAATTTCCACTTTCTCGTAGTTAGTATAGAAATTCAAACGTGAATCAATCTGTAATTCACTAAAGGGAGAATAGGAACACTGAGCTTTAAAGGAACTACCAACTTCACTCAAATTATTTTCGCCTGCTTTTATTCCAAAAAGATTCGGTGAAACAATTTTATTATTTTCCACGTAAATATATTTAAATGAAACAGGAGATAACATAAGCGAAAATATTTTCTTGTATTTATAATCGAAACCTACACCTATATTTAACCGAACCGGGGTTAAGAGTAATGATTTCAATTCGTTTGAACTAACTGATTTGTAATTTTTGAAGAATTGGGTAGAAAAATCAACTGAGCCACTATAAAAAAGATTACCACTGGCTTTTATTCCGAGTTTGCTATTTATCTTGAAGATATCATCATTTGTATTAATAATTCTAAGTGCAGTGCTATCGTTAAATACAGAATTAAAACCTATCCGCCATTCGCCATAATTTTCCCACTGGATATTTTTTTTATTGTCATAGTTCAGTTGCCCCGTCAGCATTCCTAACACCGACATTGTACTGCTTCCTCCCTGATACCAGTTTGCCGAAGCCATATTCTGAGAAAACTGCAGCAATGAATTTGCTTTTCGTAGCCACGGACCAAGTTGCTCTTTCTTGACATTAAGTTTTCTATTGGTCGCATTCTGCATCTGATTATCATCTGCAAATCTGATATACCTTATAGGCTTACCCTCCAACAGCCGGCTTTTCGTACCATTTGGATCCGGCAGTTCGTCATATGTCATTACATAAACATCCGCCGCTTTTCGGGTAATTTCATTTCGTGCATTCGTTCGCAACTCGGCTATAATTTGTTCAGTGGTTTGAAATTTTGGTTGGATAATATAGCTTTCGCTTAGCTTTACCGGCTTTTCCCCGTAATACAACAGTTGAAAATCGGGCTTCAACTCAAACTTAAAGTTATTGGGATAACCCATAAAAACCAATTCTATAAAAAACGGGTTATTGAGAAGAAGCAGTGAATCAATTTTTACCGGTTCAATTTCGGTTGGGATCGTATAATAAAGCACCGCAGATTCTGAAACATTTTTTTCAAAATCTTCGATTAACGCTTTTTTATTGGTTACTTTTTCATTGGTATTTTGTGTAGTATTGATAATACCTTTTTTAAACAGATTCTGTTGCTGGGTTTCATTTACAGATAATGCATCGAGTAAACTGTCTGTATCAATTACTTCATGTTTAATAATATAAATACTATCTTTCGTCAATAATTGACGTTCAGTTGCATTCGCACTGATTCCTACTATTAAGAATAAAATTCCAATTAATGACTTAAACTTCATAACCCTGTATATTAACCAATTCTCCTGTTTCGGGTGCAAAATTAAGATGAAAAGTTGACCCTTTGCACCTCAAAAATCTTCAAATCCTACCGGAAGAGATTTATTCGCTGTTTTTGCACCCAGTTCTTTTATTTTCTCGGCAGTTCGGATTATATTTCCGTTGCCATCTTTCATTTTTCTCATTGCATCGTCGTACGAGTTGGAAGTACGGTCGATATTGATTTTAATCTTCGCCATATCTTCAGCAAATCCAATGAACTTGTCGTACAATGTGCCACTCAAACGGGCAATTTCCTGTGCATTTTTCGTCTGGTTCTCTTGTTTCCATATAGACGAAATGGTTCGCAGTGTCGCCAGCAAAGTTGTTGGACTGACAATCACAATTTTTCGTTCCCAGGCATACGCGAAAATCTCACTGTCGCCCTGCACTGCTACTGAAAATGAGGCTTCGATAGGCAAAAACATCAATACAAAATCGGGTGTGTTGATATTCTGTGCGTTTTGATAATTCTTCTCGCTGAGCAATTTCACATGGCTTCGCAACGAATTGATATGATCTTTCAGGTAAACCACCCGATGTTCCTCCGTTTCGGCGGACATCAAGCGTTCGTATGCGACCAACGATACTTTAGAGTCAATAATAATGTGTTTGTTATCAGGCAAATGAATAATCACATCCGGACGTTGCACGTTCATATCGGCTCCTTCTATCACTTCCTCGCGCTCATATTCTTGTCCCTTGGTCAGCCCTGAACGTTCCAATACGCGTTCCAGAATAACTTCGCCCCAGTTTCCCTGTTTTTTTACATCGCCTTTAAGCGCTTTAGTCAGGTTGTTGGCTTCTTCGCTTATGCGTGTGTTCAACTCTGTCAGTTTACGAACTTCTTCGCGCAGACTTATTTTATCGCGCAATTCCTTATCATAAGTCTCGTCAACCTTTTTCTCAAAATTCTGAATACGCTCTTTCAGTGGATTCAAAATCTCGCTCAGGTTTTTGTGATTCGATATTGAAAACTCATCCGAACGCTCTTTCAGAATTTTCGTTGCAATATTTTCGAACTCTGTGGTCAGACGTTTTTGAAGATCTTCAATTTCGCTTTTCTGATTTTCGAGTTTTTCTGCCAGATTGTCGTTTGAATTTTTCAGCGCGGCAAGTTCCATGCCACGGTTACCGGCAATTTCGGATTGTTGCGTTAATTCTTGCTGTAAATGCTGTATTTCCTCGGTTTTAATACGAAGTGTTTCAAGCGTAACTGATTTTTGCATTTCAGATTCGGCTTGCGATGCTGTCAAATTTTTCTCGTTAGCTTCGTACATTACACGTTGTTCGTTTAATTTTTTCGAAGAAAGAAACCAGGCAGCCAGAAAACCGATAAGCATCGCGGAAAGAGCTAGTATGTATTCCATTGTAATTTGAATATTTGAGGATGAGGTGATTGGAAGATACCGGAATTAATCGAATAAAGTTGGGTGATCTTCTTCCATTTTGCGGATAATGGTCAACATGACGGCTTCGCGGATAAACTTCGATTTATTTTGCACCTTGTACTTTTCAATGTAACGACTCAAGGCCTTATTTTCTTCGTCGTTCAGGGTGAAAATTTGTCGATGTGTGCGCAATGAGTTACGTTGCGATACAGGAAGTGTCTTCTTTTTTGCCATAGTTTTTTATTATTCAGCACAAAAATAATATTATCTTGCCACATTTAACGGGATTAATTCAAAAAACTGTATTTTTGAAAAATATTTTTATAATAATCTGCTGACTGACATTTAATTTTTGAATTTCAATGAATACCTTTTATCATATCTGATTATGGCTGAACATAACGATTTAGGAAATCTGGGCGAAGAACGCGCACAAGCATATTTGAATTCAAAAGGCTTTAAAATTCGACACACTAACTGGGTTGTTGGAAAACTTGAATTGGATATTGTGGCTGAAAAAGATGGTTGGCTGGTAGTGGTTGAAGTTAAAACTCGCTCTACAGAGACTTTTGAACATCCGGAGGAATCTATTACAATACGAAAAATCCGTAATATTGTGAATGCAACTCACGAATATATTTTACAATTTGATTGGCAAGGAGAAACAAGGTTTGATGTAATGTCAGTAGTACCTCACGGACAAGACTTTTTGATTGAGCATATTGAAGATGCCTTTTTATCGCCAGGGAAATGAGAAAACTGCATGTTAAATTCAATCTCAGACTGTACATTGATTCGCTTCAATTTGTAAAAAGAATGTTTTATAATATATCTTTTTATGTTTTTTGTCTCAACATGTTTACGTACTTTTGCACACTGAAAGAGATAAATGTCTAATCCAATTTATTATCACATTTATCATAAAAACTATTTAAAATGAAAACATTAGAAAAAGCTGTAGCTGAAAAACTACTTAAAATCAAAGCTATTAAATTGCAACCAAACAACCCTTTTACATGGGCATCAGGTTGGAAATCGCCTATATATTGTGACAATCGTAAGACTCTTTCGTACCCACAAATCCGCAGTTTTATCAAAATTGAACTTTCCCGTTTAATCCTGGAAATGTATCCGGATGTTGAAGTAATAGCCGGTGTGGCTACAGGTGCTATTGCACAAGGAGCTTTAGTTGCAGATGAATTAGGATTACCGTTTGTATATGTACGCCCGACACCAAAAGATCATGGGTTGGAAAATATGATTGAAGGTGATTTGAAACCAAAACAAAAGGTAGTGGTTATCGAAGATCTTATTTCAACAGGTGGTAGTAGCTTAAAAGCTGTTGATGCAATTCGCAACGATGGATCGGAAGTACTTGGTATGTTGGCCATTTTCACTTACGGTTTCCCTGTTGCCGAAGATAAATTCAAAAAAGCAAAGGTAAAACTCACAACGTTGTGCGGCTACGAAGCCGTTTTGGCAGAAGCTTTGGCTACCAATTACATTGCTGCCGAAGATATTGAAACTTTGCAAGAGTGGCGTCAAAGTCCTTCTACCTGGAAAATAGAATAAATTGACAATTTTACTTTTCTCAATTGAAAATAATCTTTTCTGAGATCGTTTTTTTTAAACAAAAACTCTTCTTCTACAATCTTAATGGTAAAAACACATATTCTAAAACTTGGATTTCTACCTAAAGAAAATACTTCAGGAGTTTTTTCTAAGATGTATCACGATGGTTATTGTATTGAAATTGATGTTGAAAAAGAGACTTTCCATTTTGGAGGAAAAATCAAAATTCAAGGAAAAGATTTTCAAAATATTACTAAACCAGAAGATTGGGTTGTATTGGAGTGTGTTAATCGACTTTTAGAAAAAGGATATAAACCGGAAAATATTTCTCTTGAAAAAGTCTATCCAGCTGGTCATGGATTTTCCGGCAGATTAGATATTTGCGTCTCACGTGAAGACGGCTCTGAATATCTGTTAATCGAATGTAAAACCTACGGAAAAGAATTTGAGAAGGAGTTCACCCGCATGAAAAAAGATGGGGGGCAACTTTTTACTTATTTCAAATTCAGTAATAAGGCGGACATTATCATGCTTTATACTTCTGAAATAAAGGGCGATAAAATAATTTATAATAATGAAATTGTAAAAATTGAAGAAGATTACCGCACAGGTGATGTGAAAGATTTTTACGACAAATGGAATAAACTCACCAAAGATAATGGCGTTTTTGATGCTTGGGTAACGCCTTATCAATTTGTAAGCAAAGCATTAACTATAAAACAGCTAAAACCAATTCGTCAAGAAGACAGCGGTTTCATCTTTAACCGTTTCTTAGAAATTCTACGCCACAATGTGGTTTCTGATAAACCAAATGCGTTCAATAAAATCTTCACCCTTTTTCTATGTAAAATTTACGATGAGAAAGTAAGCCGTGAGAATGACGAACTGAAATTTCAGTGGATAGAAGGACTTGACGATGATGTTTCTTTCCAGTTACGCCTTACCGATTTGTATAAAAACGGAATGAAGGAGTTTTTGGACAAAAAAGTTACCGATTTTTCTGAAAATGATTTTGAAACTAAATACGCTTCGTTATTTGCAAATGATGAAAATCTAAAGCAAGCGTTGAAGAAAGATATTGCAAAGCTTCGTTTGGAAAAAAACAATGAATTCGCTATAAAAGAGGTATTTGACGAAAAGTCATTTAACGAAAATGCCAAGGTAGTAAAAGAAGTTGTTGAACTCTTGCAAGGGTTCAAAATCCGCTATACAAAAAAGCAACAATATCTTTCTGATTTCTTTGAATTGCTTCTGACAACCGGACTGAAACAAGAATCCGGTCAGTTTTTTACGCCTGTTCCTGTAGCTCAATTTATTATCAAAAGTATTCCGCTGGCGCAAATAATTGATGATAAACTTCAAAAAGGAGAGCGAAACAATCTTTTACCGTATGTGATTGATTATGCTGCGGGTAGCGGTCACTTCCTAACGGAAAGTATGCACGAGATTCAGCGTCTTATCGATAAAAAAGAGGAAAAAGAGTATATAGAAGATACTTCGAAAAAAATTAAAACCTGGCAACAAGACCATTTCGATTGGGCATTGCAATATGTCTATGGTATCGAAAAGGATTACCGATTGGTTAAAGTTGGCAAAGTTGGTTGTTATTTGCATGGTGATGGGTTGGCTAATGTTATCCATTCCGATGGGTTAGGAAATTTCAAAGAAACTGAAGAGTACAAAGAAAAACTGGCTGTGGCTGATATTGATTTTCCTAAAGAAAATAAGCAGTTTGATGTTGTAATTTCTAATCCGCCCTATTCTGTTCCAGCATTCAAACAAAACTCTCGCGACTATTATACCGAGAGAGATTTTGAATTATACTCAAAGCTGACTGATAATAGCTCCGAAATTGAGTGTCTGTTTATTGAGCGTACCAAGCAACTACTTAAAGATGGCGGTATTGCAGGCATTATTCTACCAAGTTCAATTTTAAATGCCACAGGTATTTACAGCAAAGCACGTGAAATCATTCTGCAATATTTTGATATAGTTGCTATTACAGAATTAGGTTCTAATACCTTTATGGCCACTGACACAAAGACTGTAATCTTATTTTTGAGAAGACGAAACAATTACGAAAGTTCCAATCTTCGTGTTTCGGTAGATAAATTCTTTAGCTCACTGCAAGATGTTACGCTTAATGGAATTGAAAAACCGGTAAACAAATATGTAAATTACGTTTGGGAAGGTATTACTTTTACTGATTATCTGACTTTGTTACAAAAACAGCCAAACGAAGCTATTCAAGTTCACGAAATTTACACCGAGTACCGCAAAAAACTGAAATCCAAGAACGAAAAGGAATTTTGGGACTTATTAATTGAAATAGAGAACAAAAAGTTATATTACTTTATTCTTGCTCATCCTCAAAATTTAGTATTCATAAATACAGGTGAAAAAGATGCAGAAAAACGCTTTCTTGGGTACACATTTAAAGATAGAAGAGGAAAAGAAGGTATTCACTCAGTTGACGAAAATAAAACAATAGAGGAGTGTACGCAATTATTTGACGAAGTTCATTTTACAAATCCTACAAAAGCAAGTACATATATTTACAATGCTTTCCAAGGAAATTATGAATTAGAAATTCATGAAAGTCTAATAAATAATGTTGAGTATATAAATCTTTTGAGTTTATTGAATCTGAGAACGAGTTCAGTTGAATTGAAGTTTGAAAAAAATGAAACAACTACCTTAAACTACGAAGAAATATGGGGAACAAAAAATATTGATTATTTATTTAAGGTTGCAGAGGTTCAAAAAGGAAAATCAATTACTAAAGCCAAAACGATTGAAGGGAATATTCCTGTAATTGCAGGAGGACAAACTCCTGCATATTTTCATAATGAGGCTAATAGAGCTGGCAATATTATAACTGTGAGTGCTTCAGGCGCTTATGCTGGATTTGTAAATTATTTTGAAAATGCAATATTCGCATCAGACTGTAATACAATAAAATCCGTTGATGAATCTAAATTGCCAACTAAATTACTGTACTATATATTAAAAGTAATTCAGAATCAGTTCTATCAATTACAGAGAGGTCAGGCACAACCTCATGTTTACAAAGATGATGTTGAAAGAATTAAGCTCCCAATATTAAACAAAAAATTATCTTTTACAATCTTGTCTGAGATACTAAAATTAGAAGAAAAAGCTAAAACGGTTGTTGTTATTGATATTGAAAAACAGATAGAATTAATCATTAAAAATCATCTATTATGATTGGTATTGAAACAAAAGTTAAACAAGCGATTAAAACGAACAAATTAAATCCAGAGATTTTGGGCGAAAGAAATTGTTACAACTATTTTATTCGTGTATCTGAATTGTTTTGGACAAGAAACCTATAAGATGGATATAAAATTGAAGTATTTTCAGAAAAGTACGGTACTCATTTAACTACAGTCATAGTATAATAAAGGAAGATGACATTACCCAAGGAGTTAAAAGAAGCGATTAGTAAGCTTACATCAAAAGACAAAGACAAACTGATTTTCAGGCTTTTGAAAAAGGATTTGGTGCTTGCCAATCAGCTGCTTTTTGAGCTTGTAAGTGATGAAAATGTTGAGGAGAAAAGAGCGCAAGTAAAAAAAAACAGTTATCGAACCATATTGAACACGCCACTATTCGATACTATTCTCCGGGCTGGCTTCACATGGATGTTCGCGATATGAGCGGAATTATCAACGAACATGTATCAATAACCAAAGATAAATATGGTGAGGCGTATCTGAATTTGTGGATGATAAATGAAGTCCTTGAACTAAATAATGTGAAAATTTTGTTGGAAAGTATTGGAAAAACCGAAAAGTTTTGTGTGGCAGTAATAGCACGGACGTTTAAAATACTGCTATTAATCAAGAAGTTGCATGAAGATTATAGGGTTGAATTTGAAGATGATTTAATGAAATTGGGGAAACTTATTAGCGAGAATAAGTATTTAATGAAATTTGCCATTTACAATGGCTTTGATGTTAATTGGTTGCTCAGTGCTGAAATCCCTGAGAATATTGACCAAATACATAAAGATATACGAGATAGAGGATATTTGAGATAATAAGTGTATTTTTGTTTACATTTTTAATTGATTATTTATAAATGACAACCTACGAAAGCGATATAAAAACCATTTCTTCCAATGAAGAAGTGGTTTTTGGCATACTTAGCGATCTGAATAACCTGAGTAAACTTCAGAATAATCCGTCGCTGAAAGACAAAGCAAAAGATATTCAATTTGATACCGACAGTTGTAGCTTTTCAGTAGAAGGTTTTGGCAAAGTTGGTTTCCGAATAGTTGAGCGCGAGCCTTTTAAAACCATCAAATTAGCATCCGAAAATGCACCGGTTGAAGTAAATGTATGGATTCAGCTTAAAAAAGTGGATGAGAATGACACACGCATGAAACTCACGTTGAAAGCAGAACTGCCCACTATGATAAAAATGATGGTGGACAAAAAACTGAAAGAGGGAATTAATTCAATTGCCGACATGCTGGCAAAAACATTGAGCAAATAAAAACGACCCCCAACCCCCTAAAGGAGGCTTTAGGAGTAAGATAATTTGAATTTTCTAAACAACAACTTAATAATAGACCTTTAAATGGTTTAAGAGACAAAAGTATCTTAATTCCCCTTTAGGGGTTACGGGTAATTATTATGGCAACAAAACTCTGGGAAAAAAGCACACAGGTAAATGCGAAAATTGAAGCTTTTACAGTTGGTCGCGACCGCGAAATGGATGTTTTTCTGGCTAAGTACGACGTACTTGGCTCAATCGCACATATCCGCATGCTGGAATCAGTTGGCTTGTTACAGACTGATGAATTAGAGCCATTATTGGAAGAGCTTAAAAACATTTATCATTTGGTCGAAAGCGATCAATTTGTTATTGAAGAAGGCGTTGAAGATGTGCACTCACAAGTAGAAATACTGCTAACACGTAAATTGGGCGATATGGGCAAAAAAATTCATAGCGGTCGCTCCCGCAACGATCAGGTGTTGGTTGATTTGAAGCTGTTTGCCCGTGCAGAAATTGAAAAAACAGTAACTGCAGTTTCAGATTTGTTCGATGTGTTGATTTCGCAAAGTAATAGATATAAAGAAGTTCTTCTGCCAGGATATACACATTTACAAGTTGCCATGCCTTCGTCGTTCGGACTTTGGTTTGGGGCATATGCCGAAAGCCTTGCTGATGATTTACAACTACTGCTTTCTGCCTGGAAAATCACTAACCGCAATCCGCTTGGTTCTGCTGCAGGATATGGCTCATCATTCCCACTCGACCGTCAGTTGACAACTGATTTATTGGGCTTTGACAGCATGAATTATAATGTAGTTTATGCGCAAATGGGACGTGGTAAAATGGAGCGCACCGTAGCTAATGCTTTGGCAAGTGTTGCTGCTACTGTTGCCAAACTGGCTTTTGATGCTTGTATGTTTACCTCGCAAAACTTCGGATTCATCCGTTTGCCCGACGAATTTACAACCGGATCAAGCATTATGCCACATAAAAAAAATCCGGATGTTTTTGAGTTGACTCGCGCAAAATGTAACAAACTACAATCGCTTCCGCAACAAATAATGATGATAACCACCAATTTGCCATCAGGTTATTTCCGCGACTTGCAAATTATTAAAGAAATATTTATACCTGCTTTTGCCGAACTGACTGATTGTTTGGAGATGACAGCATTGATGATGGCGCACGTAGAAGTAAATACAGAAATTCTATCTGATGCCCGTTACGATTACCTTTTCAGCGTTGAAGAGGTTAATAGACTTACTTTATCAGGGGTTCCATTCCGTGATGCTTACAAACAAGTAGGATTGGAAATTGAAGCAGGAAATTTCAAACCGAACAAAGAAGTAAACCACACCCATCAGGGAAGCATTGGTAACTTGTTTAATGACGAAATTTGCATTTATAAAGATTCTGTTTTAAATGAGTTTGCTTTCGAAAAAGTTAGAGATACAGTGAAAAAACTATTGAAAGAATAAATGTATCAATTCCATTATGTGAATTTGGCAAAATCATATATTTCATTTCCATAATTAATTACCCTAAAAATAAAACCCTGATTGAATTATATAATTCAATCAGGGTTTTATGTGTTTAACTAATTTGTTTTCTTGTATAAATAAAAGTCAAGCGGTATAGTAATACTAAATTACGAGTTGTTCTGCGTCTTCTTTCAGAAAGGTTTAGGTTGCGAAGACAAGCAAGTACACTATTTCACTATACCCATAAAAACTATACCGCTTTTCCTTTACTTATTATGTTGAAAATTTAGGTTATAAAAAAATGATTAATCAGAAGAAACAAGCTAACGAAAAATGCTAATAATTGTGTTCTGATTCACTTTTAATTACATTGCAAAGTTAGACATATCATAGGTTGCCGCCTAATTTTGGGACAAATTATTTTGGACATCATGATTTATAAATAGCTGTATATGTGCATGTTGTTTTTTGTATAACCTTGTTTTTTGGACATCAATAAATGCACACCGAAAAAGTGTTAAATAAAAGGTTAAATTGAGCAGGAGGGAAATATAAATGAAAACTAAACTAATTACTACTATTATCATTTCTTTCTTGCTTTGTTTACTTACTTCAGAAAATAAGGCACAGGATGGGAATGTTATTAACTTTATGCGAACTGTTCCGCAATCTAATAATAATAACCCTGCAGCTATTCCTTCTGTTGGCTTTTATCTTGGCGTACCTGCTTTGTCAGCTTTAAATATTGGGTTAGATAATGGAAACTTTTCTTACAATAATGTATTTACACGTAGAGCTGATGATTCAATAGTTATTGATGCTGATAAGTTTATTAGCACCTTAAAAGCTAATAACAAATTATCTTATGAACTCTCGGACCAGATATTTGCTTTAGGATTTAAAGTTAACCGTAGTTATTTTACCTTCTCAATAAATAATAAGAACACAATAAACGCTAACTACACTAAAGACTTTATGACATTCCTATTAAAAGGGAATGGACCTTTTATTGGGCAGAATGCTAATCTAGGAGATTCAAAACTAGGCTTGAACTCATATATTGAAACTTCATTAGGTTTGACAAGAGAAATTAATGAAAGGCTTTCTGTGGGATTAAAATTCAAGTACCTTATCGGGATAATGAATGTTTATACAGAGAAATCAACTGCTAATTTATATACCGATCCTAATACGTATGATCTTTCAGCTACCTCTGATTTTCTAATAAGAACTTCTTTGCCTTTTGATAGTTTGACAGCTAAACCAAAAGACATTAAATGGCAGGATGTGAAGAATAATAAAGGCATTGCTTTTGATTTTGGTGGAGAATATAAGTTGACCAGCAAATTGTCTTTGGGTTTAAGTGTTGTTGATCTGGGTTATATTGACTGGAGTAACAATATACAAAATTACCAAAGTAAAAATACTAATGAAACATATAGTTTTAATGGTTTAGATAGAAAATACAC
>Ga0118677_10012227_pt1 | contig 12308 bp, 9 predicted proteins | sample AliMusrvi5mmetaG_FD_86154 | JGI IMG/M metagenome (GOLD analysis project Ga0118677, IMG submission 86154)
AGGCCACGTATCCCGCCATCATCGGCCTCAAAGCGTCGCGCGGGGAAGCTACGCGCCTCACCCGGGCAGCGCTGGAGGCGCTCGTTCCGTTAGGTAAAAAAGGCTTGCGCCTGGAGCAGATCGCGACGCATCTGCTGCGCCGGGAATACTGAAAACGTGGAAGTTGTGGCTTTGCCGCTTGCGGAATGGGTCTATTTGCGCTGGTATAGGCTGGAACTCGAGGATGAATCCGGTTTTTTCCAGTGTTGCGGCTATGAACCGTAATGCAGGAAGTTGGAGCCAGTCGTCTTGCTGAGAATCAAACTCATCTCAAATCCATCCCTTCATGAAAGCATATGTCCCATTCCGCTCGCATTTTGCTGGAAGCCTAACAATGTTTGATTGTTCGCGACGGGTATTCGCACTGCTACTCACCTTGGTGCTGGGCACGCTCGCACTCGGTGGCCGGGCTGGAGCCACGACTTATTACGTGGATCTGGCGGGCACGGATGGCGCGGTGCGGAGCGGTTCAAGCAGCCAGCCGTTTAGAACCTTGTATTATGCGTCCACTCGCGCCGTTACCGCGGGGGACATGATCCAGATCAATGCGGGCACGTTTCAAGAGTCTATCATGACCTCGCTCAGCCCCGGTGTCAGCATTAATGGTGCTGGGCAATCCCAGACCACCGTCACCTGTGTGGTCAGTCCTACCGGCAACCTCTTGAGCTGGCTCATCACGATGGGTTCCTGGAATGCAGATACCCCGGTGGCGGGCAATCAGTCGATTTCCAACCTGACGTTCGATGGTAGTGCGCATACGATCCATCAAGCGATAGGCACGGGAGCCAGGAGCAATCTCACGTTTCAGAATCTCACCTTCCAGAACTTCAGTCTGAATGGTCTCCAAATATCGGGTTCGTACACCCCGTTCCTCTCCGCCAATGCCCACTGGCCGGACACTCTACCGCCAGATTCCGCATACTGCACCAACATCCAGGTCCTCCACTGCACGTTTCTCAATGGGGCCGAGGCTCCCACGGGTGTCAACTGGGCATACGGCGATATTGGTTTCGTTGGGGTGAAGGATTCGGTCATCAGGAACTGCACCTTCGACGAGACCAGCTATGGTGGTTGGGGCATCAAGGGTAGTTGGTTCAAGAATAGCAACGTCAACAACTGCTCTCTAAGGGTCAAATCCTTGGTTACAACCAGGGATAACTTCAGCATCGAGATCTGGTATGCGTATAACAGCCAGTTATTTGACAATTGGGCCACTGGCGCGTTTTCGATAGGGATGAATACCAACGTACGCATCCACCATAACGAAATTATCTGCCCAACGGGCGAAACCGCAAGTTACGCCGTAGAGTTCGGGGGATATAGCAGTATGGTGGACCACAACTGGTTCGATAGCGTGAATGGCGTGGACGTCTGGGGCGGCCCATACAGCAATTGCACCATTGCGCATAACGTGTTCCGCAATGGTACTAGCGCCATATTCACCCGCTCTGCGGACGGAACCCTGGGTGCTGTGTCTAACCTCCACGTTTATAATAATACTCTGGACAATTGCGGCACGCTCTACAACGGGGGGCCCATCAGCCTGAATGCCCAGGGAGCGAACCTTCTTTCCGGCACCCTGATTAAGAACAACATCGTGGCCAACACCACGGTCACGAGGACGTCCGTGACGCTAGGTGGCCAAAATTTAGGCGACACATACGCCAGTTATGTCAATGGAACGGTAGTCACCAATAATCTGTTCTACAACAACGCCCACGGCGATTTCTCTCAAACGGCATCGGTGGTCGGTACTGTCTCCTCACCCAACACCGTGGCCAACCCGCTATTCAAGGGTGGTAGCTATACGGTGCCATCGCCCTATTATGCACTGCAGTCCGGCAGCCCGGCGCTGGGTGCCGGCGTGGATGTGGGACTGCCCTATCTGGGAACCGCGCCCGACCTCGGTGCCTTCGTGCAGCAGATAGGCCAGCGAATCGAGGCGGAGATGAACTACAGCACGGCGGTGGACACGGGCGCGACCGGAGCGGTGGCAGTGGACACTCTGAACTACGACAGTAACAAATGCGTCAGGCTCCCTGACAGTGGGGACTCAATCCGCATTCATTTCAAGGTTCTGACGGCCGGCTACTACAATGTGGCAGCCAGGGTGCGTTCTGGATCATGGACGGTGGCCACCAACTCCGACCATAATCCGACGGGCATGTTTTCTAATTATGCCTGGTTGATCGATGGGGATAGCGCGTCGTTTACGGGTGATGTGAGCAGTTTGTCCGCGCCGGACCCCTCTGGCGGGGGAGTTTATTGGGGAACGATGCGCTGTCAGAACGTGTACCTCACATCAGGGTTGCATGATGTCCAAATCAGCATGGCTGCCGCCGGAGGCATTGCTGATTACTTGGAGGTGACGAACTTGGCCGCCACCACCACCTACACATGGACCGGAACGACCACCCCCCAAAACTGGAGCGGCACTACAAACTGGGACAGCAACGGTATTCCTGCGTCCGATGTGACCAACTCCCTTGTGGCCTTGAACCCGGGCGCAGTGACCCTGACATCCAAAGTGGATAGCTCATGGAACGGCCAAGACGCGAACAGCATCAACAGCCTGACCTTCAGCACCGGCACTCTCACCCTCACCAATGGCGGGGCAAGTACCAACCTCACCATAGGCAGCGGCGGCTTCACCAACGCCAGCACGAATAACGCCGTCATCAACTTCGCTAACGTCACTGGTGGTACTGTAACCGCCTCGGGCAGCCAAGCATGGAACATCAACACTGTGGGGACCAACAACAAGGGACTTACCTTCTCCGGCAACCTAGTGGCGGACAATGCTGCTGATGTGCTGACTGTTAATTACGGTGCGGTCAATTACACCGGCATCACTTTCAGCGGAGTATACACCACTCCATACAGCGGCAGCTTGCAAACCGGGGCCGCCAACGGCACGGCACAGACCTACTTCGGCAACTCCCGCTCTGGCAATTACGACCGGGTCGCAAATCTGGTAATCGACAATGCTAGTGCGAATCAATCCCAGCGGATCGCTTTCGACAATGTGACGAACAATAACAACGTTACTACCAACATCACCTTCCAGAACTTCCTTAATAGTTCCGATGGCCGGGCCATGATTCAAGCGAGTCCCGGCAACTTGGGCAATCCCTTTGGTTCTGCTGCGGTCCCCTCAGTTCATCTGGGCCTGAACCTGAATTTCACTGGTAACTGGAGCGGTGCGCTGGTGGGGAAAACAACCGGCCACCCGCAGTATCCAGTGATTGATTTGGGTAACACAGCAGGAGCGTACACCCTTTCGGGTAACAACAGTGCTCTGACCATCGATGTCAATAATGTGGCCCAAAACAAGACAGCCATTGACTCACAAGCCGGGTATCTTGTGCTCAATCATGCAAACGCTTTGGGGACTGGCAATGTTCTCGGTGTGAACATCGGCCAATCTAACTCAGCGACCCCCTTTGGGCGCGATGGACTTCTCGCCACGACCACCGCAGGAATCGTCAGCTCCGATGTGTCGGTCAACGGCAATAGTTTCACCGCCAATGGTGCCTCGGCGCAGCCAGGCTTCGCCTGCGTCGGACTTCTACCCACTGCGGCCAATACCGACACAGTAACATTCAACGGTAATGTTTACAGTCGGGGTTATGGCTATGCCCAAAACACGATCCGTTTTGTGACGGGGTTGGTCAATGATTCCAGCCACGGCGGGACGCTCATCCACAATGGCAACATTCAGGATTTGGTAACGTACGGCTACGGTGACTCAGGCTTCACGGTGGGGACAGAATCGCCAGTGCAATATCTGGGCACGGGCACGTTCCAAGTCAACGGCGCCAATGTTTATGTCGGCGACACATCTATCCGCAGCGGCACGGTGCTGGCCGGTGACAACGCCTCCGCTGGCTTTGCCATTCCCGTGGCCGGGGTAGGTGGCACCATGCCGAAAGTGGGTGCCGCCGCCTCCACGGGTGCCACCTCTATCACTCTGAATAGCACACCCGGCACGGCGGGCTTATACGTGGGCCAACCGGTCGGTAATGTCCAATTTGGTTTCGCCCCCGGCACTAGAATCACGTCGATAACTGGCAATGTGATCGGCTTATCACATCCGCTGATCGCAAATGTAGGCATCAACATGCTAATCCCGGCTGGGGGAGCGTTCGGTTTTCATAACAGCGCTATCAGCCTTGGCGACAACGTGCCTGCGGCGCAGAACGTCAAGGCGGCCACCCCGTGCTACAATGTGGGGCTGCCTGGCGGAACAACTTGGAGCGCTGGTGTCTTCACTTTCACCGGCAGCAATGGGACCACATATGACGGACAGGCCCTGAGCGTGGGCGACCTAGTACTGGTATGGGGGCAATACGCATCCACAGAAAGAAATGGCGTCTATCAAGTTACCGATTCCACCCACTGGACTCGCGCGTCGGGGTGGGACACCACCACAGCCATGCTGGCCAAGATGGGTTCTCGAGTCCATGTGACCAACGGTAATACTTGCGCCGGTTTTGATTTTGAGCTGGCACCGGTCAATATCAACACCGGGGTGATCTGGACCATCAACTCACCCGCAGGCACTGGCGCAATTGCAGCTCCAGTGGTGTTTGTGCCTGATGTAGGCAATCCGAACGTGGCCATTTTAACCAACGGGGCCTACACCATCGCCCGTGCGATCAATGTGACTAACAATCAATCCACCGGCAAGAGCACCCTTGGTGGGAACACCGCAGACGCATCGACCTTCTCCGGTCTGGTGACCTTGAGCAAGAACGTCTCGCTTACCGCCGCCGCCAGCGGCATGGTGACATTCTCAGGTGACATCACGGGCAGTAACAACGTGACCAAGGAAGGCCTGGGCACTGTGAAACTTACCACGGCCAAGAGTTACACTGGGACAACCAGCGTGACGGCGGGCACCTTGGAAGTGGACAACGCTCTGGCGTCAAGCGGCGTCACCGTGGGTAGTGGCTGCACGATTCAGGGGACGGGCAACCTTGCCGGCCCACTCAATGTGACTGGCACGGGTATCGTGTCTCCTGGCACCGGCGGCACCGGCACTATGTCCGTTGGAAGCGGTAGCACCATCTCGGGCCATCTGGCGGTAAATGTGGACGATCAGACTAACACTAAACTGCTCAGCTCTGGCACCATCAATCTGGCAGGAGCCACTTTGGACTTTACAGTGGGTGGTGGCGGATTCACGCAGCCCTACTATGTGATTGCCCAAGGTAGCAGCATCACAGGCGCGCCGAGTATGGCCAGTGGTTACACCCTGACCAACACCGGCACCCAACTGCGCCTCGGCCTGGCCACCCACAGCATCAGCGGTACTGTGACGCGCAGTGGCTCAGGTCTGTCCGGTGTGACTGTGTCTGACGGCACGCGCGCCACCACCACCGATGGCAGCGGGGCATACACCATTACCAGCGTTCCGGACTCTGCCACCTATACGGTGACGCCCAGCCTAACGGGCTACACCTTCGCGCCAGCCAGCCTTTCGGTGACCCTGAGCGGATCGGATGTGACGGGCAAGGACTTCGCCGTGGCCAAAGCATATGGCAACTGGGCCACTATCCATGGCCTGAGCGGAGCTGATGCGGCTACAACTGCCAACCCGAGCCATGACGGACTGAGCAACTTGGTCAAATACGCGTTGGATCTTAATCCGGCAGTATCTGCCCAGCCTGCGGGCACCCACAGTGGCAACTCTCTGAGCTTTACCAAGGGAGCGATGGCCAAGGCTGACGGCTCCCTGACATACTCCATCGAGGAATCCACCGATTTGGTCACTTGGGGAGCCCCGTCGTTAGGATCATCCACAAATGGAGCAGACACCATCAGCTACACTTTCCCGAGCGGGCAGCCCCAGGTATTCGCCCGCCTGAAGGTGATCCAAACCCCATGAGCCACCCCTAGGCGGCTCCTTCGGTGGAGAGAAATGATTTGCGGCAGAGTTCGGTGTATTTCCCGTTTTGGGCGAGCAAGGTGGCGTGGGTGCCTTGCTCGATGACCCTGCCGTTTTCCAGCACGTAGATACGGTCCGCGTTTTGGATGGTGGAGAGGCGGTGGGCGATGACGAATGCGGTGCGGTTCTCCATCAGGCGGTCCAGTGCGTCCTGGATCTGGCGTTCGGTTTCCGAATCCACCGATGCGGTGGCCTCGTCTAGCAAAAGAATGGGGGCGTTTCTGAGCAGTGCGCGGGCGATGGAGAGCCGTTGTTTTTCACCGCCGGAAAGTTTCACGCCGCGTTCGCCCACGTTGGTGTCGAGCTGATTCGGCAGTCCGCGGACGAAAGTTTCCGCGTGTGCGGCCGTTAGGGCAGCCCACAGTTCGTCGTCAGTGGCATTTCGTTTGGAGAGCACCAGGTTTTCACGCACGGTGCCGTTGAACAGGAATGGCTCCTGGGTGACGTAGGCGAAGCGTTCGCGCAGTGAGGACTTAGCCAGAGTGTGGATGGGGATGCCGTCGATAGTGATGGTCCCAGAGGAGACTTCATAAAACCGCGCCAGCAGGGAGAGCACCGTGGTTTTTCCTGCGCCCGTGGACCCCACGAGGGCGATGGTCTGGCCAGGCGGCGCATCGAGCGTGATCCCGCTGAGTGTCGGCTGGTCCTGATAGGAAAATGAAACGTTCTCGAAGTGCACGTGGCCGGTGATTTTATCCGGCAGTAACTCGCCGTCGGAGGCGTTGGGTTCTTCGTTGGCGTCAAGGATTTCAAATACACGGTCAGCAGCAGCGCGTCCTGATAGAAGCATCTGGTTGAGTTGGTTCAGGCGGTCCACCGGTTCGTAGAACAGCGAGAGTAAAAGCAGGAATCCCGTAAAGTTCCCCAAGGTCAGATTACCTTTCATCACCTCAGCGCCGCCGAATCCGAGCACCAACACGTAGCCGGTCATGCGCAAAAACGACATGCCCGGGGAATACAGCCCCCACCATTTCATCAGGCGCAGAGTAGTGGTACGCAGGACGTTGGAGAACCGGTTGAATCGCGCGTGTTCATCGTACTCCGCCGCGTAGGCTTTGATCTGACGCACTCCGGAGATGTTGTCGTGCAGCAGGGCGTTGAGGTCGGAGGCGGCATCGCGCTGGTTGCGGTAGCGGTCACGTCCCTTGGTCGAATAAAGCCACGCACCCAAGGCCAGGAATGGTATCGGTATTGTGGCCCAGGCCGCCACCAATGGATTCAGGAAGAATAGATAGATCCCGACTCCAATCACCTGCAAGGCCGCCACCAATCCTTGTTCAACGCCATCAATGAGCACGCGCTCCATGTTGGTCACATCCTCGACGACCCGCGTCATTATATCGCCGGTGCGCCTAGTGTCGAACCAGCGCAGGGGCAGGCGCTGGATTTTCGCATAAAGACCCGAGCGGATATCGAAGATGACCTTCTGCTCAAAGGTGTTGTTGATGATAATCCGGAGCGAATTCAGTCCGTCCTTGGTCAAAAATCCGACTAGAGCGATGGCAATCCAAAAATAAAATTCGTGGTGGCGGCTTGGGTTGGGAATTATTTTGTCGATGACGTGAATGGTCGCGTTGGGGAATACAAAAACCGCCAAAGTCATCCCAAATGCGCAGAAAAGCTGTGCCAAAGCCATCGAGGGGTAATGGCGCAGGTAGGAAAAAACTCTCAGAATCGACTTCATGACCGGCGGAGGGATGGCGTCCTGTGGATGCTTTGTAAAGCCAAGGCCGAAAGAAGTTTCAAACTCTTTGAAATTTGGTGTTGCGGAGCCGGATGGAGACTTCCTACTCTCCCGGCGCACGGAACCTGTCGCCTCTCACACAAACTCTTAAAACCCCATGGCCAACGTCTTTGGAATCATTACCGCCATAGTCCTCGCTCTCGCTGGATTTGTCGCATACAAGAATAAAGAAGCTTACAAAGGCGAGATCGCAAAAACTGGGAATGAAACCCACCGGAAAGCCGAATATGATTCCGGGATCAAAGCCAGTCTGGAAACGAAGAAAACCCAGTTCGACAACGAAAAGGCCAATCTTGGTTATAATCAGGGCCGTTTGAAGCGTGCTCAGACCGACTTTAAGGACACCAAGGAAAAGCGCGAGGGCGTGGATGGAGAAAACGTGAAACTGGGTGAAGATAAATTTGCTCAGGACAAGGTCAACGAAGGCCTTAAATCACAGAAAGAAGAGAAAACCGCCAAGATCAACGAGAACAAGGCGAAGCTCGATGACATCCGTGAGAAGACTTCCAAGGTTGGTGATATCAATGTTCTCGCTTCCAAGCTGAGAGGCCTCAAGGCAGACATTGAGGAACTCGCGCAGAACATTTCCGATCACGAGGCCAAGCTGGCCAACCTCAACAATGAGAACACCCAGGCAGAGGCACACATCAAGGCTCTTAAGGACAAGTTTGAGACCATCAGTCAAAACCGGTCGCTGCCCACTCTCAAAACCCAAATCCGCTCGATCTATCCAACTTGGGGTTTCGTCACTCTCGCCTCGGGCAATGATGCAGGCGTAGTCACGGGTTCCACACTGGATGTCATCCGTGACGGATCGACCATCGCCAAGTTGCTGGTCACCGCCGTGGAAAGAAACTCCGCCTCGGCCAGCATCGTGCCAGACTCAATCGCCCAAGACGTGACTCTCACGGTTGGTGACCGTGTGGTCCCCTCCCAGAAGGCTCTCACCAACGAACCCGCAACCAAGACTACAGTCAAGCAGCCTGCCGCCGCGCAAAACTGAGCTCAGGAACGACTCTATCAAAGCTTCTATAGAAACCCCATGAAAGCCATTTTATACGCTCTTGTCATTCTCGTCATCGGTGGAGCCACTTTCCTCTCCATCCAGCACTCCCACAAGTATGAGGCTCTTCAAAAAGACCGCCTCGACACCATCGTGGAAAGAAAAAATGTGGATAGTCAGGCGGCCGCGCAGATCACTGACCTTAAGAAAGAACGCGCCCTTCTGGCTGCTGCCGAGCAAAAGAAGGAAGAAACCATCCAGCAGATCACCGACCTCAAGTCCAAGGCTGCCAGCATGGAGCGTGAAATTGCCGAGCTTGATACCACCTTGAAGGGTCAGGACGCAGAGTTCGCCGAACTGGACAAGACCATGAAGGAAGTTCAGGAAGTTCTCAAGTCTCTGGGTGATGACACCACGCTCGAAAATCTGGCGGAAAAGATCCAACAGGTCACCGACGTGAAAAAATCCAAGGAAGACAAGCTTGATGAGTTGAAGACCCTAGTGGCTGCCGCAGATAAACTGCTCGCCAATAACCACACAGAAGTAGACCGCTTGGTGAAACATGACATCGAGCGTGATTCCAATATCGGTCACAATTCGGTGGAAGCAGTGCTCAATTCGGTCAATCAGGATTGGGGATTTGTGGTCATTGGAGCTGGCTCTATTACCGGATTCTCCCCGCAGACGGCGTTGCTTGTCAAACGGGACGGACGTGTCATTGGCCGTGTGCGCCCTTCCTCCATTGAGCCCAGCCAGACCATTGCGGAAATTGATTTTGCAAGTCTCGCACCGGGTGTGCGCCTGCAACCCGGCGATCATGTGATGCTGGCCAAGCCGATTACCCACTAAGACCGGCTAGGAAAATTTTCCCACTCTCAAAGCTCCGCAGGCTTGCATGCCTCGGAGCTTGTTTTATGTTCCTAGCCATGAAGCACAATACTTCCCTGTGGTTTGCCGCTCTCGTCATCAGCTTGGGATTCACTTCCTGCGTCAAGGAACCCGAGAAAAAACCCGTTCCCCCGACGTCAGACACCAGCCAAATCCCATGGAACAGCCCAGTGCCTGGACAAGGCCAAGGACAGTTCGGCATGCTGCCGCAGAATCAATACCGCAGGTGAGAATCTGACTGTTTTTATTCCTTTGCCTTCCGGTTCATTTCCCAGCGGTCTTGGGAAACCAGAACGGTGCGCGCGCCGTCACCTTGCAGCCAGTTTTTTGCAGCGGTATTTCCCATCAGTTCTGCATCCCAGAATGCGGTGGTGAGCGCGAGGATGGCTCTGTGGTAGCGTGGGTCTCTGATCGGTTGGCCCATCAAGTCACGCTCGCCGAAAGTCATGTGCGTGGCTTTGTCGAACACTACCTGCCAGGCCTGAGCCTGCTGGAGATAGGGAAAGACCTGCAATCGGTCTTCCGGGCGAGTACCGAAGATGACACCGTCATCCTGCGTGCCGGTCAGTAACAGACAGGGAATCTGTATTGATGCGAAGGCGGCGGCAGGGTCTCCTATCGCAGGCTTGTTAGGGCTCATCATTACCGCGGCTTTGATACGGGAATCGCGGAAGGACACATGCTCCGCCACGAACGATTGACCCGCAATGGCCTGAGTGGTGATGGCACCAAAAGAATGCCCGGACATACCGATGTGCCCGGGATCGAGTCGGTGATACAGGGTATGGCCTTCCTGATTGTTCCAGTGTGTGAGTGCGTCGATTACTGCGGGGATGTCCTTGTTGCGGCCGAGGAAGTTTTCCAGTGAACCTGCCTGCTGCATTGCCAGCTTTCGCTGCGACGCGGGTTGATCTTTCCAGACACTCTCGTCGCTACCTGGGTGTTGGACGAAGACTACCACGTAGCCGCGTTTTGCCCAGTGGTTGCCCAGATATGGGTTATTATCGCGTGAACCACCTAGGCCGTGGGAGAATAGAATAATGGGCGCGGGATTCCGGGATTCCGGAAGATAGACGCGGAGTGGCAGAGTGCGATTTCGCTTTGCGTCCTTCACCTCAAAGGTCTGCGATTCTATCTTCACATCCTTCACTCGCAAGGGATCGTAGGAACTGGATTCGGCGGCGGGCGCTCCTATGGCGACACTCAAGGCCAAGAGTAATGCCGGAAATGATTTCGTCATGCACTAGTCAACCCGGAAACCCGTGGAGAGTTGCGGTTCAATCCCTGTGATAAGGCGATCCGCTCTTCAATGAGGCCACCCGGTAAAGCTGCTCCATCAGGACTAACAGCGCCAATTCGTGCTGCAGGGTGAGTGGAGAGAGCGTGAGTATGAAATCACAGGTGTCCCGGAGCGATTGGCTGTGGCCATCGGCCGCTCCGATCAGGAAGGCCACAGTTTTGACATCACCCCGCAGGGCTAGGTTTTCGAGTTTTTCGGCCAGGGCACGGGTGCTGAGGCTGGCGCCTCGTTCATCCAGCGCGATGCGGTAACAATCCCGGGACTTTTCTAACAATCTTGCGGAAACTTCCTCCGGTGTCCCTGCCTTGACGGTCACGATTTCGCAGTCACTGGATCGGGACAGGCGCTTCAAGTATTCCTCCACGCCTGCCTTGGCATAGGCGAGTGCGGGTTTTCCGGCGACTATGATGCGGATGTGCATGGAGATGCTTCGGAGCTTGCCCCAATCCATGTTGCGCGCCAACTTCAATCCCTCAGCATGGCACGCCGATTTTATTGCAGCGCCATAAGATGAATTTCATGTACGAGTCCCGCCGCTTACTCTCTGAGTATCTGCTGTTCCATTACGGAGCGGTTGATGAAATTCTGCCTTCAGACCGCGTATGGCCGTCCGGAATGGCAGCGGCATTGGATTTCCCATGCCGGACAGTGGCCCGGTTCTCACCTGGGAGGATTTCCCGAGGCTTGGATCTCGGGTGCGCGGTCGGGCGCTCGACTTTCGAAATGGCCCGTTTGTGCGACCATGTGCTGGGTATCGATTATTCCCAAGCGTTCATTACCGCAGCGGAGTCACTCAGACGTGGTGAAACCGTGGAGTATGACCGTCCCGAGGAAGGCCGACTGCACACCCGCCTGCTGGCCCGGGCACCTGCTGGCATCCCGGCACAACGACTCACTTTCCGCCAAGGAGATGCCATGAACCTAGACTCTAATCTGGGAACATTCGAGCGCGTGCATGCCGCAAACCTGCTGTGCCGCATTTCAGAACCACAACGTCTAGTAGAAAGGCTGCCTTCACTCGTTGCTCCCGGCGGCGAGTTGGTGCTGGCAACCCCCTGCACTTGGCTGGAGGAATTCACTCCCATGGAAAACTGGCCATCTGGCACCACATTTGATTGGATCGAGTCGCTTCTAGCAGGCTTTTTTGTGCTCCAGTCCCGCCAGGAGGAACCGTTTCTCATCCGTGAAACCGCACGCAAATTCCAGTGGAGTAGCTCACTGGTTACCCTCTGGCGGAGAAAACCGTGCAAACCAGCGGTTTGAATGCGTGCTGGAAACCCAGGGCGTTTGGCTGGAAGGGTCATGGGAACGGGCGGGCGTTGAGGACAAGTTCGATGGCGAGTTGCTTGCGCCCTTGGTAATCGGCGATGAGCGAAGGCAGATT
>Ga0118677_10012686_pt1 | contig 12307 bp, 1 predicted proteins | sample AliMusrvi5mmetaG_FD_86154 | JGI IMG/M metagenome (GOLD analysis project Ga0118677, IMG submission 86154)
ATTTTATTTAATTGTTATTATTTAATTTAAACAATTTAGATTAAATAATAACAATTAAATAAAATAGCAATGAAAAACACATTTTACATTCTAGTATTGATTAGCTTTATAGGAATTAACAATCTTAAAGCACAGGCAACCGGTTATCCAATTGCCACATTAGAACACAACGGAACTACAACCGTATATTACGGAGTTGAAGCATTTCATAATGCATATGATAACGCTAATAATGGTGATACGATTTATCTTTCTGCTGATAATTTCAGATCTTATTGGGGATTTTACAAAACTATACATGTATTTGGTGCCGGAAGCTCTGACCCAGTAACACCAAGTACTAATCTTACCGATTGGTGCTATCTATATAATGGCTCTGATTCTACTTCATTCGAAGGAGTTTATACTAATATTCAGATTAATGGAACGATGCAAAACATTCAAATAAGGAGATGTAGATTTGATAACATTCAAATGTATGGATCGCCTGTTAATACTTTATTTGAGAATAATATTATTGTTTATATGAATTTGAATTGGGTTAACGGTAATACTTTAACATTTAGAAATAACTTATTTTTAAATCAGAATTGGTGGAGTAGTCTATTTGACAATGCGTCTAACGTGCTTTTTGAAAATAATACATTTTATGCCGGATACCCTTTTATTAGTTCAGCAAATAATTGTTATTTTAGAAATAATATTATATATATGTATAATAATTTCTCTACGTATGTTAATAGTATTTCAACTTGTGTGTTTGAGAGAAATTTAATTAATGAATATAATAATTCCGGTTTCAATTTCGGGGATACAGCAACCTATAACACGAGTGTTTTCATGGGTAATTATTATTTTGTTAATGCAAATTTATTAAACACTCCATTGCCTTCATGGGGAGGCGTTGCCAGTATTTATGGTGATTTTCATTTAATAAGTCCTCAAACATATCCAGGAAATGATTCAACACAAGTTGGAATGTATGGCGGTGTAAATCCATTTAAAGAACATGCCGTACCATCCAATCCACATATAGTTAGCAAAACAATCCCTTTTATTACCAATACAGATGGCACATTACCTGTAAATATTAAAGTAAAAGCACAGAACTACTAATAAAAATAATTTAGCTATGAAATGAGTAATGGTTTAATATTATTTCAATTAAATAATATTTTATCAGTACGAATTCCATGTGTTTTAATATATAAATTAAAAATTATCACATGAAAAAAATAATATTATTCATTGCTATTTTGTGTTTAGGAATCAGTTCAGTGTTTTCACAAAAACAACTTAGAGAATACCAATATTGGTTTGATAATGATTTTGCAAATGTTGTAACTCGCCCTACTCCACCTATGGATACGGTGCAGATTATTGACAATATACATGCAGGAACATTACGATATGGTATGCATGTATATCATTTTAGGTGTAAAGATAATGCAGGTTTATGGAGTCAGGTTTATAGCCAATTCTTTCTATTTAATACACCTGTTCCGGTTACAGCTTCCTATCAAAAACACATTGTTATAAATCAATATTGGATTGATAATGATTTCGATCACAGAATAACACAAAATATAACAGGCCAAGACAGTATTATATTTATTAATTCATTTAATACTGATTCTTTATCTCGTGGAATTCACTTTTTCCATTATCGATGTCAGGATAATGCAGGTTTATGGAGTCCTGTAGTGAGTCAATTGTTTTTAAAGCACCTTGACGCAACACACGTTCCATTTTATGTTACTAATCAAAAACAAATAGTAACTAATCAATTATGGATAGATTCGGATTTCAATAACAGAATCACATTAGAAATATCAGGGCAAGATAGCATAACTTTTTTTAATGCATTTAATACTGATTCATTAGTATATGGAGTTCATGTTTTCCATTACCGTTGTAAAGATAATTCAGGATTATGGAGCTCAGTTGTAAGCCAGCTATTTCTTAAAAACAGATACACTACTCCATCTTCCTATTTTGCACCACATCAAAAACAGATTGTAACTAATCAATACTGGTTTGATACTAATTTTAGTAATAGAATTACAATAAATATAAGTGGACTGGATAGCATACAATTTATTACTTTGTTAAATAATGATTCGCTGACAACCGGAATGCATGTTTTTCATTTTCGTTGCAAAGATAATGCAGGCTTATGGAGTTCAGTATGTAGTCAGGAGTTTCTAAAGAATCCCGGATACGTATCAATACCTACTTTATTAAATAATAAAATTACTAAATACAGATATTGGTTTGATCAAGAGGAATCATTTACTTACAAAAATGTACCACAAGCAGATTCAATTGTTGTTACTCAACTTGATTTGAGTAATGTTTTGAATGGGCTACATATACTTCATACACAATTTAAGGATAAAAGAGGATTGTGGAACGAGCCAACATCAGATAGTGTAAATGTACATCAAATACCAGGTCCGGCAGGTCCAATTTCCGGTCCTATTGAAGTAAATGAATATACATACGGTGTACAATATACTGTACAACCAATATTTAATGCTACATCATATATCTGGACTTTCCCTAATGGAGTAGTTGGCACAAGTGATTCAAATTATATCTTTTTAGATTTTCCTTTACATGCTAACTCAGGGTTAATAAAAGTAAAAGGACATAATGAATATGGAAATGGGGCAGAAGCTTCTTTAGGAGTTACAGTTAAATCTTTAATAGTATCTCCTATTACAATTACTTGCTCATCATATAGTATTTGCCAGGATAGTGCTTTAACATTTACAGCTACATTGATTGATGGAGTTACAAATCCAACATATCAATGGTTTGTTAATGGGGTTCATGAAGGCACTAATAGTAATACATTTACTTACATCCCTACAAATACAGATAATATAATGTGTATCCTTACATCTCCTGACCTTCCGGGAGCTGATACTAGTAATTATATTTCTATCTCTGTGTTTCCAAAACCAGGCCCTATAAGTGCAGTTGCAGGTATTACCGGATTGTCTAATGTATGTCAAGGGCAAAACTATGTTACTTATACAATTCCATTAATACCAAATGCTAACTCCTATTTATGGACTTTACCCTATGGTGCAAGCGGAGCAAGTACTACAAATATTATTACAGTTAATTATAGTAATAATGCCTTATCGGGAAATATTACTGTAAAAGGAATTAATAATTGTGGAGAAAGTGATGAATTAACTTTAGCGGTAACAGTTAATCCTTTGCCGGCTGATGCAGGTATAATAACAGGGTTGTCAAATGTTTGTCAAGGACTAAATGCAATAACTTATATAGTTGATTCTATTAGAAATGCTACTACTTATATATGGACTTTGCCTAGTGGTGCAAGTGGAGTAAGTACTACTAACTCAATTACTGTAACCTATAGTAATACTGCTTTATCAGGAAATATTACTGTAAAAGGTGATAATAATTGCGGCGAAGGAGCTGAATCCACTTTATTTGTTACAGTTAATCCACTACCTGTTGCAGCAGGAGCAATCACTGGATCTACCGCAGTTTGTCAAAGTCAGAATAGTGTAACTTATACAGTTCCACCAATAGCAAATGCTACAAATTATATCTGGACTCTACCTTCTGGAGCTACAGGTTCGAGTTCTACAAACTCGATTACAGTAGATTTTACGCTTGCTGTTTCAGGAAACATTACAGTTACAGGTCAAAATAGTTGTGGTGTAGGTACTGCTGCTATTTTACCAATCACTGTAAATCCAATGTTAACTGCATCAGTTAGTATTTCAAGTGCATCTAATACAATTTGTCAGGACAGTGCAGTTACTTTTAACGCAACACCTGTTAATGGTGGTGATAATCCTGTTTTCAGATGGTATGTAAATAATGTGTTGGTTTCACAAGACTCAAGTCTTAATAATGGTCTTGTTACATATTATCCATTTAATGGTAATGCACATGACGAAGGATTAAACGGTAACAATGGCGCTATATATGGTGCTTCATTAACAACAGATAGATTTGGAAATCCTAACAGTGCTTATTTATTTAATGGAATTGATAATTACATTAAAGCAAGTTCTAATAATCTACCAACAGCTGATCGTACTGTTTCATTATGGTTTAACACTAATCCTTTGCAAAGTTATCAGTTATCCGGGCCAATTGCTTACGGAGGAACTTGGTGTGGATATACATGGTTTGAAGGAATGAATGCTAATACAATATTACAAGACGTTCATTGTGGAGCAAATACTTTTTCAGTTCCATATACTATTTCATCAGGACAATGGTATAATTTAGTTATTACTAATGATATTTCAGGTAGAAAAATGTTTTTAAATGGAACACTTATCGGAACAAATTCTAATTATATTAATAATACTTATACTCTTTACAGAGATTTATCGATAGGAGTTATTGTAAGTGGCAATGGTTATGCTCCATATACTGATGGTAATATTGGATGGTTTAATGGTAAGATAGACGATATTCGCATTTATAATCGTTCACTATCAAGCACTGAAGTTTTAACACTTTATAATGGTTCTTCTTTTACTTATATTCCTAGAAATGGCGATAATATTAAATGTATTATGACTTCAAGTGCATCTTGTGTGCTTAATAATAATGATACAAGTAATGTTATTACAATGACAGTACATCCAAAACCTGTTGCTGCCGGTGCTATTTCCGGCTTAACAACAGTTTGCCAAGGTCAGTATGGGGTAACATATACAGTTGATCCTATAGAAAATGCTACTTCATATATTTGGACTTTGCCTAGTGGTGCAAATGGAATAAGCTTTACAAATTCAATCACTGTTAATTATAGTAATGTTGCAATATCAGGCAATATTACTGTTAAAGGACATAATTATTGTGGAGATGGAGCAGAAACAACGCTTTCAATTACTGTTAATCCATTGCCTGAAAGTGCAGGAATCATTACAGGTGCTTCGGCAGTATGTGCATTCTCAAATAATGTAAATTATTCAGTAGGCTCAATACCTAATGCAACATCTTATATTTGGAATCTTCCATGGGGAGCAAGTGGTGTTAGTTCTACTAATACGATTGATGTAAATTATACAGTTCCCGGTTCCGGTAATATTACTGTTCAAGGTTCAAATGCATGTGGCGTTGGAACTATTGCATCTTTACCAATACAAATAAATCCTGTACTCTCTGCTTATGTAAATATTACAAGTTCTGTAACCAGTATATGCCAGGACAGTACAGTAACCTTTACAGCAACCCCAATAAATGGAGGTAGTAATCCAACTTATCATTGGTATGTTAATGGAATTCTTATTGATTCTTCATCTGAAATTAATAATGGATTAATTGCTTCTTACCCTTTTAATGGTAATGCAAATGATGTTAGTGGTAATAGTCATGACGGAACTATTTTTGGTTCACCAACTCTCACTACTGATAGATTTGGGAATCCTAATAGTGCTTATTATTTTAACGGAGCAGGTGATTATATTGATTTAGGTCCTTGGTTTACTTATAATAAATTCTCTCTTTCTTTTTGGGTAAATGAAGCAGGATTTACTGGTGATTATACTGATATTATAGATAATAATCATACAGGTTATCAGAATTGGGTAATACAAAGTACTCCTAATAGCCTTGATTATGGTTTTGGTGTTGCAAATGTTGGAGGTGCAGGCTTTACCCTCACTTTCAATCATTGGCATCATGTTACTTGTATAAAAGATTCATTAAGTGTAAGTACTTATCTTGATGGAGTTCTACAAAACACAGTTGTGGCATCCAATTATGCACCAAACTATAATAATCAACATCTTTATATAGCCAGATGGGGAGGTGGAGGAAGGGTCTTCAATGGAAAGATTGATGATATACAAATGTATAATCGAGCACTTTCCAGTTATGAAGTATCAAAACTATACAATGGTTCTAGTTTCAATTATTTCCCTAGAAACAATGATCATGTACAATGTGTAATGACTTCAAATCTACCATGTGTACTTAACAACCCTGCTACAAGTAATGTTATAACAATGACAGTAAGACCAAAACCTGAAGCAACAGGAGTTATACAAGGATTATCTACAGTTTGTCAAGGTCAGGATTCTGTTATATATACGCTTACTCCATTTAATAATGCTGATGAACTTTTAGGAACAGTGCCTATTAATACAGTTGCCGCTTTTACATCTAGTAGTCCACTTATTACACTTATGATAGGTTATCTAAATAATGCAGTATCCGGAAATATAACTATTACCGGCAAGAATGCTTGTGGTACTGCTGAAGTTACATTACCAATAACTGTGAATCCATTACCTAATACCCCGGGTGCAATTGATGGTCCGTTAAATGTTTGTCAAGGAGAAACGAGTGTTACTTATACTGTTGCGCCAATAGCAAATGCTACTTCTTATGTATGGGCTAGTAATACTGGTGCAATTGGCACTAGTACTACAAATAGTATTACTTTAGATTTCACCTCTGCAATATCAGGAAATATATCTGTAAAAGGAATTAATGCTTGTGGTGATGGTGATTCTTCTTTCTTAAATATTATTGTCAATTCTCCTTCAATTAATGCAACTGCTATTGGAGGTTCTGGAGCTGCAACTAATATTTGTTATGGAAATTCAACTACACTTTCTGTACTTGGAGGAACTTTAGGTACTGGTGCTTCCTGGCATTGGTATATCGGCAGTTGTGGAGGAACTTTAATTAGTACTGATCCTTCCGTTACAGTTAGTCCATTAGTAACTACTACTTATTATGTAAGAGCAGAAAATGCATGTAACAATACAAGTTGTTTAAGTTTCACAGTTCATGTAAACTCATACTCCGATGCTCCTACAGGAGTGGCAGGAGTTTCTAATTATTGTTATGATCCTGATAATACTACTTCTCTATCTGTAATAGGAGGAACATTAGGAACAGGTGCAGACTGGAGATGGTATGAAAATAGCTGTAATGGTGCCATTGTTGGAAGTGGACCAAGTATTACTATTAATCCAAGTACAACAACTACTTATTTTGTTAATGCTGTTGGAACATGTAGTACTACTTCTTGTGCTTTATTAACTGTAAATGTCAGCACACAATCTATAGCTCCTGTTGCAATTACCGGAACAGTTTCTAATTGCACAGGATCTTCTTCAACATTATCTGTTTCAGGTGGAACATTAGGTGAAGGAGCAACATGGGTATGGTATGCTGATGTTTGTGGAGGGACTCCTATTGGTCATGGGACAAGTATTGATATAGTTGCTGTACCTGGCAGAACATATTATGTCCGTGCTGAAGGTTATTGTGATACAACTTTATGTGCAAGCAGAACAATTACCGAACAAATTAATCTGCTTCCTACTTTATCATATACTAATAACACAGGTTTTGTTGGTCATCTTGTAAGTCCTTCTGATGGTATCCCTACAAATACTTACCGTTTTGAAGTTCGTTATACAAATGCAGATGGCATCTTACCTGCAACTTTCAATCCTAGATTACAACTAGATTTCGAAGGGAATGGCATCTATACTAATCCAAATGACAGATTGTTTTACATGTTAGAAGTTGACCATAACGATTCTATTGTTACTGATGGGAAAGATTATTATTATGTAGTAAATTCTCTTCCTGAATCACAAAATTGGAATACACTTATTACAGTTGTTGATAAAGCAGGTTGTTCTGCAACAATAGGTCCAATAAATGAACCTAAAGTGTTAACGGCGGCAGATATTTCTATCTTTGCTAATGACATAACATTCTCTAATGCTCACCCTGATCCGGGAGATTTCATTACAGTATATGCTACAATACATAATTATTCGGGTCGTCCTGCTGATAATTTTGTTGTTCATCTGGTTAATCAATTTGATACTACTAGTGTTTTTGGTGATATAACAATCCCTCATTTAGGCGCGTATAGTTCTACAACCGTTTCGTGGAATATACAAACACCTGCTGTTCCTGCTTGGTGTCCAATGCAGGTATTTATTGATTGGACAAATGTATTAATTGAACCAAATGAATTAGATAATCAAGCAATACGTCCATTTACTAACGGTAATTATATTTTACCGGGAAAGATTGTTATTACTGCTCATCCAAACCCGGCTATTGCACCTCAAAATAGTTACATTGATATTTGTGGTAGTGCCTGGTACACTGGAACCGCAGTTCATCTTAATGATTCTTCTTGTGCCGGTGCTACTGTTACTTATACCGTAGTAGAAACTGGACAAACTGGAAGTACTTATACTAATTCATTAGGAAACTATTGCGTTAGTGTTTACGCTCCTTATCCTGCAGGCATATACCATGTTAATTTCCACATTACTGATTTTACTTTAAATGGAGATACAACAACTTCATTTGAAATATATGCTCCACCACCGGTATATATATATTGTCCTGACTTGTTTGTCTCAATTAATTTAGGTCCTCAAACTGTAAATCCAAGCTCATGTCATGGAAATAACTGTATTAATATCTTACAAGGTGATCAATTAAGTGGTTCCATAACTGTGTATAATAGTGGTAATATTGCAAGTGGTCCTTCAACATTACATATTGATGCTCCTTATGGATCACCAGCTCCACCAAGTAATATAAGTATTCCGGGATTAAGCCCTGGTTCATCATATACTGTACCTATTTCAAATATTACATATAACACTATTGGTGGCACTTATTTCTCAGCAATTGCTGATTACAATAATAATGTTGCTGAATGTAATGAGCTTAATAATAGCAGTTCGGTATGTATTATGGTACATCAGGCATTACCTGATATTATTGCTTCGGGATATATGTATTCAACAAATAATGAATGTCAGTTTAATAGTATCACTCTAAATTTGGATAATGCAGGAGGGGTTGCAACAGGAGCGTTCCATAATCGCTTGTATATTTATAAAGAAGGAGTTCTTTTAACTACTCTTTATAATTCTATTAGTAATATTCCAGCTTTAACGTGTATTAATGTTACTTTCGATTGGGCTTCTCCTCATGTACCGGGTAATTATACTTTTCAATTTACTGCTGATTATCTGAATGAAGTGATTGAAATTAGTAAAGCAAATAATAATGCAACATTAGCAACTACTCTACTTCAATGTAAAGCCGATCTGTCTGTTTACAACTGTACTAATTTAAAGGTTAATCCTGCTGATCCTTCCTATCCTGGAAGCATTACTCTTTCAGCAATTATTGTTAATTATGGTTTAGTTTCAGCCGGAGGATTTTATGTTAACTTTGATATTAATGGCACTAATCATCTTTATTTCTTTGCAGGTTCTTTAGCTCCGGGTCAGTCACAAACAATATTTATGACTGTTCCAACACCAGCTTTCGGTAATAATTTACTTACAGTTACTGTAGATCCAACTAATTTAATTGTTGAGTCTAATAAAACCAATAATGTTGCTACAGCAAGTTTATGTTGGGACTTTTACTTAAGTGATTTCTGTTGGGGTGGTGCCTTCTGGGATTACACTCAGATTAAGAATCAACCTGTAATATTAAATGTTGGTGTCAATAATTCCGGTCTATACCAAGCATCAAACTTAAAGATTAAGTTCGAAGTAAGTGGTCCCGGTCTTATAGGATGGGTTAATTTAGGCGATGCTACAACCTTCTGTGGAAGTACTGCTTGTTTATGCCCATTCTCTGCTAATTTGCCTACTCCATTTGCATTCCCTCAAGCAGGTACTTATTATGTAAGGATGACGGCTGATCCTTATAATAATTACATTGAATGTGATGAAACTAATAATGTACTAACTGTTACTGTACATGTAACTGATTTGCCCGATTACAGAGTATTATCGCAATATATTGCTCCTTCTAAACTAAATCCCGAACTTAATGAACCTATAGCTATTGATGCTACTTACGAGAATATTGGTATGTCTGGTAGTGATTCACTTAATCTTTACACTCAAGTTGATAATACTCCTTTGGATACTATAAGGGTACCGGGATTATTGAGTGGTACATTTAATACTGTTCATGTTAAGCATTCATGGTCATCTAATGTTAGAGGTATTCATATAATCAGAACATTTATTGATTATAACCACGAAATTGCCGAAAGTAATGAGCTTAATAATGAAGCTACACGTGCAGTTATTGTTGGTAAAGCTCCTAACTTATTATTTACTTATTTCGATGTTAATGATAGTACGCCTAACACTGGTGACACAATTAAAATTTATGCTACTATTAAGGATGTTGGTTATGATAGTTGTAATGCTACATATTCGCTTTATTATTTAGACATCGACAGTAATAAAATCTTTATTGGTCAGCATTATATTTCATTAGATACTTCGCAGAGTGTTAGTATAATGACACCTTGGGTAGTTACTGATCCAAAGACAACTCTTATTGGTTTAATAACTAATGGAGTTCCTGCCGAATATGATCTTACCGATAATGAAGCCTCTAAGAAAATTGGAGGAAGTATAGGTTTAACATTTGTCACTACCCCTGTTTCCTGTCACGGCTTAAGTGATGGCAAAGTAAAAGTAATTATTGGAGGTGGAATAGAGCCTTATACAATATCTTGGAGCAATGGTCAGAATGTAGATTCAATTACTGCTTCCGCAGGATTATATACAGTTACTGTTAGTGATATTAATGGATTAACTGCTACTGCTTCTGTTTCTATTACCCAACCTCCTGAAGTTCATGTTAATTTTAATATTTCAGCTTCAGCTAATCCTGTTTGCCCTAATACTATGGTAACATTCACTGCCAATGCTGAAAATGGTGGAACTCATCCTCATTATTATTGGTCTTTGAATAACCTAAGTGCTGGAAGCGATAGCATAAAGTTTACTTATCTGCCTAATGATGGTGATTCAATCTATTGCTTATTATACTATAATGTCGCATGTATCAACGATCATTATAAGTTAAGCAATGTAATCGTTGAGTCGGTAGTTAAAGTTCCGGGTACTGCCGGTGATCTCTCGGGTCCTGCAACGGTATGCCAGGGCGAAAACAATGTTACCTATCAAGTTACACCTATTGCTAATGCTACTATTTATCATTGGGAATTACTAAATGGAGCAATTGCAACTACGTCCTCTAATTCTATCAATGTTAACATCCCTATCAATGCCATTGCAGGTATTATCAGAGTAAGAGGCGAAAACTCTTGTGGTGTTGGCTCTTTTGCTCAGGAATCTATAACTGTTAATAATCTGCCTAATGCTTTGGGTGGTATATCAGGTTTGGCTTCAGTATGCCAAGGACAAGAAAATGTAACTTATACAGTTCCTCCTGTCGGCAATGCAACTTCTTATAACTGGTCATTACCCGGTGGTGCAAGTGGTGCTAGTTCAACTAATAGCATTGACGTTACCTTTGCACCTGATGCATACTCAGGTAATATTATAGTAAGCGGTCACAATGCTTGTGGAAATGGTGTCTCATCATCCTTCTTCGTAAATGTTAATCTCTTGCCTTATTCTGCTGGAGCGATAGCGACTAATACATCAATATCAGGCAACCAGATTATTATTACATACAGCGTAGCACCAATCAACAATGCTACTTCTTATATTTGGACAATGCCTAATGGATCAATAGGTGCTAGTACAACTAATAGTATTTCAATAACTTTTGATACAACTGCAACTTCGGGCTATCTATATGTTAGAGGTCATAACAATTGTGGCAACGGTCAATCTTCAATATTATACGTTAATTATAGTGCACCTAAATTATTAAAAATAACTGCTATGTTCCAGGAATATTATTCTCCTATAACAGGCTTAATGAGACCAACAAAGGAAATAAACTGGGATACCGGCGATCTCTTTAATAAATTTGGTGATACTATTGTTGATACCTTAAGAATCATAATCAGGAAGACAAATGCTACTAGTTACAATAGTCCTTGTACTGTTGATACTACATTTTATGGCCTAAAAATAGATTTATCAGGTAAAATAACACCGGTATTAATTCCTGTAGATATGACAGGCTACCGTTACATTGTTATCAAGCATCGAAATAGTATTGAAACCTGGAGCGATTCAGTTAATTTTTCATGTTTGCAGACAAATTATAATTTCTTTACACATTCTGCTTCTACTCAATTTCCTGGAAATATGTACTATGATAATTTATTTACCAATGGTAATTTGATTTGGAGTGGTGATGTTACTAAAGATGGACTTATTGATGCTTCAGACTTAAATCAAGTATTTAGTGCAATGAATAATGGTACTTATGGCTATGTTATCGAAGATGTAACAGGAGATGGAGTTGTTGATGCATCGGACTTGAATCTTGTGTTTAACAACTACAATCT
>Ga0118677_10012687_pt1 | contig 12305 bp, 12 predicted proteins | sample AliMusrvi5mmetaG_FD_86154 | JGI IMG/M metagenome (GOLD analysis project Ga0118677, IMG submission 86154)
GGTTATACTTAAGAAAGTGTTTATAATTCGCAATTCCCCTGGTATCAAAGAAAATCATTTCAACTCTGTTGCCGTTTTTATCATATTTATAGGTCGTCTTTTTTGTTTGGGATTTATTTATAATTGCATCGCCGCTCAAAACTGAAGCGATTTCTATTACATTCCCATCCTGATCGTATGAATTTTTGATCTGAGTATGATTAACCAATTTCCCTTTACCATCATAAACTTTTTCATCCGTACGATAAAACATACTGTCATATTCAAAAAAACAGGAACTTGCCAAATTACCCTGAAAATCAAGGTAATGACAATTTATTATACTCCCATTACTATTAAAAAAAACGGAATCATCCTCCTGTGTATAAAGTCGTTTCCCTTTGCAGATCTTTCCGGAATTATCAATTGCTGAAAAAGTTTTGCTGACCAATGATTTAATTTTTCCACTCATACCCAGCCTTTTCAACTGCGAATCCTCCCCGTTCTTAACTGATTGGGAAAATGAAAAATATCCTGTTAAAAGAATAACAACTATCAACCTAAACATTCTAAATATTACAGACATGCTCATTACTGTTGCAATTGATCATATCTGCAAATTTACATAATTTAATTGTGCTTTGTTTGGTAGATTGGTTCAAATAGTTCAATCTTGTTCCCTTCGATATCCATAATATGAACAAACTTGCCATATTCATAGGTTTCGATCTTGTCTACAATCGTTACACCTTCCTTTTTTAGTTGTTCAACAAGATCAACTAAATTCTCAGCCCTGTAATTGATCATAAAATCCCTGGTCGAAGGTTCAAAATATTTTGTTGTCTCTTTAAAAGGACTCCACAGCGTAAACCCTTTTTGTGAAGGGTCTGCATCCTGTCGCCATTCAAATTTTGTACCATATTTGTCGGTGACCAGACCCAGGTGAGTTTTATACCACTCCTTCATCTTATCAGGATCTTTACACTTAAAAAAGATGCCACCGACACCGGTCACCCCTTTGGGCGTTGGAGTTGCAGCTACGTCATCTTTCCAACTCTTTGAAAGATTGTTTAGTACCACTTCCCATGCCTGCGAAAAATAATCAAAAACGGGTGACCACCTTTCATCTTTGGGCCATCCAAGATGTGTCAAAGTAATCCTTGTTTTATGATCGGTTATTGGATCAAATTCAACAACCACCCATGTTTTATAATCTGAATTTCTAACCGCTTCGAATTGAGGTGGAGCATTCCACGAAAACGAAAAATATTTCTTTGGCAGATACGACAGGACTTTACATCCTTCAGAACCCTTCAATCCAACCGGTTTGTCAGTAAGAAAATAAATTTCAAAAGCACCATTGAGTGACATCTCTATTTTATTATCCTTGCCGAAAAAGGTTTTCAGACCTTCGTGGGTCGTCCATTGCCACCAAAGCTTGTCGGTGGACTGATCGATTGTTACAATTTTAACGATCTGTTTGTCTGATAACTCCATCATATTCTGCGCGGATAATTGATGATTAAATATTACAAAAACAAGTACCGGTAGTAACTTCTTCATTGTGTATTTGCTTTGTGGTTGATGTTCAGGAAAACCTGTCACATGATGCTGGTATTTGCCAGAATCTTGATCTCTTTCACCTCTAAAACATTTTTTGGATAATGGATCAAAGCGACATTGATCATGGCATGGGCCAGGTCTTTAATGCCAATGAGATAACCCGGGGCAATTATTTTTATCAGAAAAAATAACCAGCCGATGTACTTGTACGTTTTGTAAAAGGTCTGTGATGGTTTTAAAGGTAAGAATGGAATCATCCCTCCGGGACGAAAATTATAAACCGCCTTAAAAGGGAGTTTGACCAGGTCGTTTTCGGTCTTCCCTTTCACCCTTGCCCACATCGATCGTCCTTTTTCGGAACTATCGGTGCCCATTCCGGAGACATAACAGAAAGTCATACTTTGATTAAGCGTTGCCAGCGTAGTGGCAAAATTCATTGTCAAAATGTAGGTGAGACGTGTATATTCGGTTTCATCTTTCCCTAATGATGTTACTCCAAGGCAGAAATAACAGGTATTATAACCCGACAAGCGATCCTCAAGCATCGAAATATCAAAAAGATTGGGATGGATGATCTCTGTCAGTTTCGGATGGATGTAACCACTGGGATTACGGTTGATCACCAAAACTTTTTCGACCTTTTCATGATGCAAACATTCATAAAGAACCCCTTCGCCAACCATTCCGGTGGCACCTGTGATAATAACGTTAAGCCTATCCATGACTTTGTAATTGAATTATTAAAGAATTATCTCATGAGTCGCAACATAATCCAGTCGAACATCCTGTCCGGCAAAAGGCGCTTCATAAACAGAATAATTTTGGCTCCTCCTCCCGTTGCATACCTTGTTTTTGGCCTTCGCGCCATTGCAGCCCTGACAATTGTCTTCGCAACTACAACGGGAAGAGAACCATATTTATCGGCAGTTTCCAGCATTTTGGCATGTTTGTGCGCCAATATCCTATAATCGGTATCACCCGAAACTTTCAGGAGGTTTTGCCTTGCAATGGTATTCATTTTTTTATTATTAATTTGCTATAAATCATGATTGAATAAAATGTTGCGGCAATCTAAGGTTTTGACCTGACAGGAATAAAGATCTCCTCTTCCGATTCGGGGTCATCATTCTTATATTTAGCCCCAAGGATTTCGAAATGGGCCCTGTTATCCAATGTGTATTCAGAACCTGGCAACCAGGTTCCGAAAATATACCGGAATGTTTCAGGTCCTGTGGCAGCGGCTCCCTTATGGGTAAAAACAGCATACAATCCGCCCGTAAGGGTATAACTCTCCATGTCATCGGGGATGGCATCAAAGCCTGCAACTTCAATGGCTGCCCACTTCTCAAAAAGGTTATGTGGATTGAAATCAGTAAAATAGGATGGATTATCATACACCTGTAAGGAGAATAAATCGGAAGTGAGGTTATTTTTGATCTCTTTTCGCCTGGGCATAAAACTTCTCCATAAGAGGGGTGTCTTATTGTCTGCCAGCGACATGATCATCCGTTTTCCGATTAACTTCTTCGCGGGGATTGTTTTAATAATTGGATGCATGGGAAAATTTTCTGTAAAAATAGATAACCTGAACGTTGGGAAAAAGATGATCCCGAACATATTTTAATAAAGGATACTCGCATGAAGTTTCTGACTGGCGGCGAAGAGAAGGAAGGATCTCCGTTTGACGGGAAAGGGCGCCGCTCACGATGTTTATCCATTTACCCCGGGTAGCGCTCACTGCCTTCGCTCCCCCGGGGTTATTGATATGTCACCTCTTTGATGTGATTACTTTTAAAATAATATTGGTCATTAAGATGATCAAAAAGTCGGATTAACTCTTGCTTTTCGGGGTGATCAAGGAAAGATAAAGTTCGTCGAGCTGCGTTTGGGCGATCTCTGCAGGGGAGTCATTCATCACATCACGACCGGAGTTATTCTTCGGGAAGGCAATTACGTCGCGTATGGATTCAAGACCTGCAAACATTGAGGTCAATCGGTCGAAACCAAAAGCAATCCCTGCGTGGGGAGGAGCGCCGTATTTGAAAGCCTCCATCAGGAACCCAAACTGGTTCTCTGCTTCTCGTTTGGTAAAGCCCAACGTTTTAAACATCTTAGCCTGAAGTTCACTGTCAAAGATCCTCACAGAACCACCACCAATTTCCACCCCGTTGATTACAAGGTCATAGGCATTAGCCCTTACTTTGCCGGGATCGGTATCCAATAAAAGGATATCCTCCGGTTTTGGAGCAGTAAAGGGGTGATGCATTGCGTGCCAGCGGGCAGACTCTTCATTCCATTCCAACAATGGGAAATCGATGACCCAAAGTGGTTTGAAATTCTCTTTATCCATTAATCCGCACTGACGGCCCATCTCGAGACGAAGTTGAGATAAAGCAGGCAAGGTGCGCTCTTTTTCACCTGAAAGGAGTAAGATCAGATCACCAGGTTTTGCCCCGAACAGATCACTCCATTTTGCAAGATCCTCCTGTGAATAAAACTTATCAACCGACGATTTTACGGAACCATCTTCATTGATCTTCGCATAAACCAGACCTTTTGCTCCCACCTGGGGACGTTTGACAAATTCGGTGAGTGCATCGAGTTGCTTGCGCGTATATTCACCGCATCCGGGTACACAGATTCCGCCAATATATTCTGCATCATCAAAGACCTTGAACTCTTTCCCTTTGACGATGGTCGTTAAATCTTTAAATTTCAATCCGAAACGGATATCTGGCTTATCATTGCCATAATTTTCCATCGCATCGGCGAAGGTCATCCGTGGAAATTCTCCCGGATCGATCCCCTTGATCTCTTTAAACATATGGCGCGTAAGTCCTTCAAACATGTTCAGTACGTCTTCCTGTTGTACAAATGACATCTCGCAGTCGATCTGTGTAAACTCAGGCTGGCGGTCAGCGCGAAGATCTTCATCACGGAAACACTTCACAATCTGGTAATAGCGATCGAATCCGGCAACCATCAACAATTGTTTGAATATCTGAGGTGACTGAGGTAATGCGTAAAACTGGTTTGGATTCATCCTTGAAGGGACAACAAAATCGCGTGCCCCCTCGGGCGTTGATTTGATCAGGACCGGAGTTTCAGTCTCAATAAACTGAAGTTCATTAAGATAATTACGGACAACATGTGCCATTCTGGCCCTTAACTCAAGATTCTTACGAACCGTTTCCCGCCGAAGATCAAGGTAACGGAACTTCATCCGCAATTCATCTCCCCCGTCGGTATCATCCTGAATGGTAAAAGGTGGCACGGCAGCCTTGTTGAGAATAGTAAGATCTTTGATATCCACCTCTATCTCACCGGTAGCCAATTTTGCATTTTTACTTGAACGTTCCCTGACAACACCCTTAACCTGAATGACATATTCACGGCCAAGTTTATCAAATTGTTCTTTGAGGTGAGCCGGAGTATTTTCGTCGGCAACCAGTTGTGTGATACCGTAACGGTCGCGAATATCGATGAAGGTCATGGCACCAAGATTCCTGATTGTTTGAACCCAGCCAGCCAAAACCGGTTCCTGACCAACATGTGTCAGTCTGAGTTCACCGCAAGTAAAATTTCTGTACATTGAATTACATTGTATGATTGAAGCGGTAAAATTACAAAACTGCGGGGATATTTGGAAAGCAGATGGAAAATATTGCATCTGGCAAATGGATGTTGGTTATAGATCATCATCCATTTGGAAGCAATCTTCCAGCAGCAAGAAGCGAGCCGCCAGAAGCATAAGATAAACAGGATCGAACATTTATCGAAATCAAAACTTTTGTGAATCATCCCATCGCAATTGCCGAATATCCTTTACTTTTGAGAAAGAAAAAATATTGCTATGATAGATCCCTTTGATGATGAATATTATATGAAGCGGGCCCTTGCTGAGGCAGAACAGGCCTTTGCCGAAGGGGAGATTCCTGTCGGGGCAATTGTCGTATGCCGCAATCAGATCATTTCGAGAGCCCATAATCTTACAGAAACGCTGACTGATGTGACGGCACATGCCGAGATGCAGGCAATAACCGCTGCTGCCAATCTCCTGGGAGGTAAATATCTGACTTGCTGCACTTTATATGTCACACTTGAACCATGTGTCATGTGTGCCGGCGCACTTGGATGGTCGCAAATTGACCGGATTGTATATGGAGCGGGTGACGAGAAAAGGGGATTTCTGAAATATGCTCCCGGCGCCCTTCATCCAAAGACGGAACTTCTTGGAGGAATTATGCAAAATGAATGTGCCATGATTATGAAACGGTTCTTTGAGAAGAGACGACAAAAATAAATTTGACAATTTGATAATTTGATAATTCGGTAATTTAGTAATTCGAAGAATATTGGCTAAAGGATCTTTGGGGTGGGTAAGATAAATAATACGCTTATTGCAGCTGGCAATTGGCAACTAGCTTCTGGCAGATTTTTGCCGGGAGAAAGTTGCATTTCAAGAGCAGGGTTACCTATAAAAATCAATTAATTCAAGCTAGCCGCCAGCCGCTAATGGCAAGCATTAACCATTTGGCAGAATGGGAAGCTTCTCTATCTCTAAAATTCGTTATAGAGCCAAAAGTCTTTTTTTTAAAGCGTCAGCTGTAATGAAAACATTAATCCCAGTTTTATTTTCCGGTCTTCGTTGTAGTTATACCGCCAGACCGCATCGACCCTGATGATTTTAAGAATATTCTCCACCCCGGCTGAAAATTCGGTATAAGGGGTACTTCTCAACCCGGTCATCCCCTTGGGAAAGATCATTCCGGTATGTTGCGTCGGGTCATAGCTCCCGATTAAAGAGCGAACCCCGACTACTTCCCTCCATTTCAACCGTTTAAATAAAGGAACTTTATTGAGAAAAAATCCCTGGAAATGGTGCTCAAGAAAGAGACTGACGTAAGTATCGCTTACGAATTCCTGATAATTCATCAGGTTAAATGCATAGGCATCGAAAGCATACGATTCATTCCCTTCGTGAATTTTCATCAAAGGCCAGGGAACATTGCCCCAAATCCTTCCGGCCTGCAGGTAGTAGGTGATAAAACCAATAGGATTTATCGCAATTTTATCCGAAAAATTCATGTCAAGTTTCAGATAGCTAAAGTCGCCTCCCATGAAACCCTTTAGCCCACTCGTCACTGAAAGGTTAAATACAGGGTTGAAAATTCCGAACTGACTACGCTCAAAACCATCCACCATTATAGTTTCCTTTGGTGCATATCTGGTATTTAGTTTGATTTCTCCGGTTCGGATGGATGGTATGAGGTTTCCCTGAGGATCCAAAAAAGGGACCAATGGTCCTGACTTAATATTTGCTGAAGTTACCGATAGCTGATTCGATATCCCTCTGATCCAGTCTTTATCAAAAGTACCAACGACCCTATCGATCATATTCAGCTTGTAATAAGCATTTTTACTAAGAACTGAGGTCAGGAAATTATCACGGGTAAAAGCGTTTGAACTTTGCCCTAATAATTCATAATCGTGTGAGCCCTGAAAAGCAATCATTGCGCGAGGTTTCTTTGAAAAAAAGTATTCAAATCCACCTCCGTATTTTATATCCTGATCATTAAATCCGTAAGCACCATATCCATTAAATCTTATATTAGGATTGAATTTCATTGTGGTTCTGGCGCCGATTCTTGTTCGGTAACCTTCAATCTTGTTGGAACTGATCAGCGAATAATAGGGACCAAGTTCAATCTTACCGAGATCGCGGTAACCATAATAAAACATGTATATATATTCAGCAATTGTTTTATAAAGAGGAACATTCTTAATTGAATCAACCATGGCATAAATACCGGCCTCTCTTTTCTGCAACTCAATCGGCCGCGATTTATCCCAGAAAATCTCATCTTTTTTTATGGCACCTTTATCAACAATGATGGCATTCTTTTGTACGTTGGTAAAAACCGGGGGTTCTCCGAATTTAAAATCCTGATAGACGTTGGTCTTACGCCCCATAATTCCGATTTGCTCAGAATCTTTATCCTTTTTAATGTCAAGGTCGGCAATCATCGATTCATTCCGAGGAACCCACTTATCATCACTTCTTTGAAATTCAATTGAATATTGAAGATTGTTGAGAAAATTGACATTTGCTTTTGTGGAAAGCTGCATCTCGAGTTTGGTCAGTGCAAAGCTCCCATCCTCAACCCAGAATTTTCCCTTGAAAGTCGGATCCTGGGGAAGCCTTGGTTTAAACGAGATTTCATAGATCTTTCGTCCTTTAACCATTGCACTGTCTCTCAGATAGTAATGATAGAACTGCAAACCAAGTGAGTTCAACGGAGAGATAAGCCCAATATCTGAAATCATGATGTAATTGTCGTAGGCATTAACCCCTTCATACATTTTGCCGGTAAACTGGGTAATCATATCGGTAGTCATGCCAGATGCTTTACTGGCTATAATCTCTTCCCTGTTTGTATTTGAAACGCTGTTATGATAGTAGTTCGAAACAGTTTCAGTAAAGAAAACAGGAAGAAAGGTTTTCCCTTCAATCTCAAGGGAATCGATATATTTAAATACGAATTCAAATTGTTTTAACAGCTTTTTTTTGCGAAGAGATCCGTTGATATTTTTGATATCAATCTCAGTCTTGGCATAAAGTTTCGACTGCCATGATGGAAAATTGGAAGGATTATTCTCCTTCTTGTGGCTGACAATCTTCCTGAAGAGTGGGATTGCCGGATTCTCTCCCGGGCGAACAGCGATTTCCCCCAAAGAAATAACATCTTCGACCATAACTATATCAATCCTGTTTACCTGATTTAGTTTGATCTTAAATGACTGTTTTTTGTATCCCACTGCAGAAACTTCGATTACTGAAGTCGGCTTGACGGAGCTTAAATTATAATTTCCGTTCAGATCGGACATTGTACCTGTGTAGGTGTCCTTAAAGATAATATTTACATATGGAACTGGATTCTTTGTGCCGGATTCAGTGATTTTCCCCAAAACGACAGTCTTCTGGGCATTCGCAAAATTTCCGCTAATAAATAATACTATAATTATCAAGCCAATATATCTTTTCATCGATTCATTTTAATCCGAAAATCAAATTTTCGCACTGATTCAAATTACAAATGACACTGTCGTTTTATATCGGTATTTGAAAAATAGTGACAGTATCATTTATATATGAACAACAAAAATACAAGTTAGTTGCGTTATCGAAGCCGAAATTTTTCTGTTCAGGTTAACAATATTGTTTAATTAACATAGCATTACCTGAAAATGAAAAATGAAAAATGAAGAATTTAATTCTAATAAACTGTTTTACTGACAGATACAGCATTATATCTTTTAAAGCATGAAACTGACCCGGAAAGCTTCACCCCGGTTTAATAAACACGTTATTTTAATCTCCTGAAAGTAGTTTTTCCCCACTAAACCTCAATAGAAATTTTCTTGCCGGAAGTTTCTACCAGATCACCCGGACGTAGTTTAGCCCGTTTTCGGTATTCCGTTTCGCCATTTAGTTTAACTTCACCCTCTTCAACCATGATCTTGGCGTGGCCACCGGATTGGGCAATATGAAGTAATTTTAATAACTTTATCAGTTCGATATACTCGGCTCCGTTTAAATTGAATATCATAGTTTTATATATTATTTAAATCTTTTTAATCTCCATTCGCATCTTTTCTGGTAATGATTTAAATACCAGGCCATACGAGTGATCAATCATTTCGAACAGCAGTTTTTTGGGTACTGAACCATCCATAATGACAGTATTCCAATGTTTCTTGTTCATATGCCAACCCGGAATAATTGCAGGATTCATCTCGCGCAGTTCAATAGCCCTCTCGGGATCGCATTTCAAATTCATGGAGTAATCCTTTTCAAGATTGATCAATACAAATATTTTACCACCAACCTTAATAACGAGTGTACTTTCATCAAACGGAAAACTCTCCTCTGTCGCTTTTTTTGAGAGGCAATAAGCTCTGATCTCTTCAATATCCATTGTATTCCTATTAAATGTTAAATCAAATTCAACTTACCTGAGGGAAGCCCTCTTTTTATTCCATCTTTCTCTGAGTCTGAAAGAATCAAACCCAAGTAATCTGCCTGAAGAACCATCGTTTTTTCCGACCAGTTCAAATCGTATCGTGTGTTTTCCTTTTTTCAGGATTGTACTTCCCAGATAGAAATCCTTAACCTCTGTACTTTTGGAATACAAATCGATTATTTTTATTTTCGGGCTTGGGGTATTGAAATCGATATCTGTGGTCATTGGAACATCGGGAATAGGCACTTTATCAATTAAAATGCGGTAAATACCGTAATCATTTGATTGTGTCATCCTTAAAATAAGTCCCCTTGGCTCTTCCCTCTCAATGGTCAGGTCGGATTCGAGCCATGCCTTGCTACCGGAAGGAGTAAACAGCAGTTGCCCTTCTCCGGTCCAGTCATATCCGCTTTGCAACTCAATTTTTCCGGCAGAATGACGTGCCGTTTTCATCAGATCTTTCCCTCCTATAATGATATCCAGATTCGGGAAAACACGCTCTTTATAAGGTGGAAGCGTGGAGAACCTTTTTGCCTGACCTTCCTGGTACCAGAAAGCAACAGTCGCGATGTCATCTTCTCTTTCCACATGCCCGTCGACCTTACCTGTTTCAGTTTCGTCCGAAGACATCCAGCCTTTATGTTCAAATTTAAATTTCAACGATTTGTTAAACCGAATCGGGTCGGCCATGTGCCATCTGTAGAGGGTAAATCTGACCCCCAGATCTTCTTCTGAATCCATGCTTTTATAGGAACACCCAAAATAGGGATATAGTCCTTTATTCAATCCCCAGGCACTTAAAAAATAATCTTCGGTCCCTGTACCCCATATGGATGGCTCCTTCTCGCCATCGATATAGAATTTTGCGTCTCCCTCTCCAAACCAGTATGGACTTCTTGAGCGCACTGACATTACCGTTCCAATGTAATGACCCATTCCTTCTGTTTCCATTACAAGGTAATCATCTCCTGTTTTTTCGGGAAATTCCTGCCGGTACTGAGCATGGAAATAACCTGTGTTTTTGGGCAACTGATCAACCTCAGTAAAGTCGATCTGATAATAAAAGCTTCTCACGGCTTTTTCTCCGTCATTGGTTACAGTTATTCTGGCTGATTTGTGAAAGGGCATAGTCCAGAAACAATTGTATCCGTCGCCTCCTTCAACGATGACCGGAAGAGACTGGATCTCTGTTCTGATCCCAAAACCTGCAGCAAAAAAGTCGCCCAGGGGAGTTTCAACAGCAGGTTCCGTGGCATTATCCCAATAAATTCTAAGGACGATTTCTGCCGGAGTGGCAGAACCTTTTGGTTCGAGCCAATTAGGACGGGCCTCATTAAATGTCAGCCAGATATGGTTGATAATACCCGGACCTTTGATATTTGCCAGTTCTACAGTTTCACCCGTTTTAATGGTTTTTATCCTGTCGGCGTTACTACCGGCACCGGGTGCATGTGAACTGACCGCGCCGGATCTCCCTTTTACAATGGCAGCCAAACCTAAATCGGGTATCGCTGGTCTGTTGGTACATGAAACTAATTCAATCATGAAGACGCAAAGCAGCAGTTTACAGAAAGTTTTCATTGTCCGGAGTCCCTTCAATAAGAGACAATAAGCGGTAATTTCTTCAATATTCATAGGGCAGGAAGATTAATAGATTTACCAAAATTAGAAAACAATAGTAATATTTCAGACACCAAATCTCATTAACACCAATTTTATTAATTGACCGGCGGAATAAATGCCCCGGGAAAATGTTTTAATTCGTAATTAACATCATCAGAAAAAATAATGGAGATAACGTCGAACCGGGTTTCCAGATCAATCTCTTTCATGAGCAGCCATGCTTCGGCCACTTCAACGAGGTTTCTGATCTTTTTTAATGAAACAGCCTCCCATGGTTCCTCAAAATAATCACCTTCGCGCGTTTTGACCTCTACAATAACAATTTCATCTCCTTCTTTGGCAATAATATCAATCTCTTTGTGATCGTAATACCAGTTACGTGTAAGGATTTTATAACCTTGTTTTTTAAGAAATTCAACTGCGATCTCTTCACCTTTCTTCCCAAGTTCATCGGGTGGTATCATGGTTCCAAAAGTTAATTCTTGTTCAAATAATCCTCAATTGCATGGGGATAATATTGATATTCAAGTTCATGAATTCTTGCAGCAAGCGTATCGGGAGTATCATCGGGGAATACCGGACATTTTATTTGCAGAAGATGTTCCCCTTTGTCATACTCCCGGTTCACAAGATGGATGGTTATACCTGACTCTTTTTCCTTGTTTTGTATAACGGACACATGAACAAGTGAGCCATACATTCCCTTTCCTCCATATTTTGGCAGCAAAGCCGGATGAATATTCATAATAGTAAATGCATCAATAAATTCCGGAGGGACCAGCCAAAGAAATCCCGCCAGAACAATCAATTCAATATTGCGGCTTTTAAGCTCGGCAATCATTTGATCCGATCCTGAAAAGGCCTCACGCGTAAAGTAGATTGATTCGACGCCAAGATTTTGTGCTCTTTGCAGAACAAAAGCATCCTTTTTATTGGACCATACCGAATCAATCCTCACTAAATGATGATTTTTGAAGTAATGTATAATGTTCTCTGCATTACTACCCGAACCCGAAGCAAATATAGCTATATTTCTCATATACTTTGTATTACAAATAAAATAAATTGGACTATTCGACTCATTTGTTTTAATAAAAATTGTAAAGGGTTATTTTC
>Ga0118677_10012688_pt1 | contig 12305 bp, 10 predicted proteins | sample AliMusrvi5mmetaG_FD_86154 | JGI IMG/M metagenome (GOLD analysis project Ga0118677, IMG submission 86154)
GGTGCGAGCTCGTGCTCCAGACACCAACCCGCTATAAGAAAGGGGATGTCTGTCTCGATCACGGCATTCGTTGCCACAGTTCTTCTTATGGCGTGACCTACAGTTATGCCGATGTTCGCGGTAACATGATTGCCTCCCCCGACCTGCTGGCAACTCGGGTTATCGGTCATCCGTTCAAATATGAGTCTGACCGGCTTGGGCTGGAACGCTCCGAAGACGCGGTATCGTGGAACGTCTTTCGGTCTCTCCAGGAAGCCGGCTGCCTGGGCAGGCTCGCACAGGCCATCACGGGCGACGCCTGCACGGCCGAACCCCTCCTCTATCTCTGGGGAATCTGCCTAACCAAGGATTCCTTCAACCCGATGGAACTCTTGATTGCGGCCAGGAAGAGATTCGAGTCGAATCTGCCGGTTGAGCGTCCCTATACGGAGCCTGATATCATGCTCCATCTCCCAGGCCGATACATGATCCTGATCGAAGCCAAGTTCACCAGCCCGAATACGACCTATGGGCGCGGGCCACGCAAGGATGCCCAGTCGCTGACGCTCGATGAACTATTGGAAATCTATCACGATCCCAGCCTTCGCATCCTAGACCATGCTTGGGCACGCTCGCAATCCCGAGTGCATTACCAGTTGTGGCGGAACATGCTGTTTTCCGAATGGATGGCACGGGAAGACCATCCCAGCACCAAAGCCTTCCACGTCAACCTGGTTCGGCAAGGTTTTGAGGAGGCCAGCGCCGCCGAGTTTCACGCCCTGGTGAACCCAGACTTCAAGGATCGTTTCCAGCGGCTCACTTGGGAAGGCATTCACCAGCTCTTCTCGGACAATCCGGCCCTGGAGACGATGTGCCGTTATCTCGAAACCAAGACTGCCGGACTCGTGCAGGCGTTCAACATCCGGAGCGACATATCGCTGGCGGTGGGGTACAACCAGCCCTGATCGACCGGCAAGATGACGAATCGTGACGCATTTATCCAAAATCCTCGACAAGAACCATGGCAAAAAAACTATCCAATCCCGCAAAAGCCCCAAAAAAGAAACCGGCCACCGCGACGGCCTACCCCAAGCGACCGGAGGAAGATCGTCGTGCCAGGCAGGCTGTCAGGCTAGCCAATGTGATGCGCATCCAGGAGTTGTTGCTCGGCCGCGGAAGATGGAACGTCAAGACACTGGCCGCGGAACTGGAATACTCGGAGAAGACTGTTCATCGCTACATGGCCGTTCTCGAATTGGCCGGCGTTCCCTGGTATTACGATTCGCACGACCGCTGCTACCACGTCAGGCCGGGCTTCAAGTTCCCCGTGGTCAACCTTTCCCCCGACGAACTCTTAAGCCAGGCGGCCGCCACGGCCGTGGCCAAGGCAACGGGCCTTGATGCCGGGGCGGATGCCAGGCCGACCACCCGCAAGATCGCGGCGGCATCTTCCCAAGAGGTTGCCGACTTACTCTCCGATGCCGAAGCTGTGATGGAAGTCCTGAATCTCAAGCTGGCCGATCACAGCCGGCACCAGGAATTGATCCGGACTACCCAATGGGCACTCATTAAGAAACGGCAAGTCACGGGCCAGTATGTCACACCGTACCAAGAGCAGCCGGTAAGGCTGACGCTGCACCCCTACCGCCTCTGTTTCGCCGGCCAAGCATGGTACTTGATTGCCAGGCCGGCAGACGAAAAGTCGCCCAAGACCTACAGGATCGCCCGCTTCCAATCGCTGCGGATGATCGATGTGGCGGCCCAACGGCCGGACAAGTTCAGCCTGGGCGAATACTTCGGCAATGCCTGGGGCGTGTTTCGTGGGAATGAATCTTTCGACGTGGCGATTGAGTTCACCAAGGAGGCGGCATCACTGGTCGCCGAGACCTGCTGGCACAAGACCCAGGAGGTGAAACGCCAACCGGACGGCCGGGCAACCCTATCCTTCCGGGTTGACGGCCTCGACGAAATCCTCTGGTGGGTGCTTGGCTGGTCCGGTCGGGCCAAGGTCATCCAGCCGGCAAAGCTCCGGGAAATGGTTGTCGAGAAGTTGAAGGCCGCGATCGAGATGAATGGTGAATAGGATAACGCATGAAGAACATTGACGACACGCTACGCGCCCTCCACGCCGCCCGGAACGACTTGTCCATCGCTTACCGTATCATGGATGGATTGGAATTGGTTGCGTCCAACTCGGATATTATCATGCTTCTGGATTCCGCTCTCGGCAGCAAGGACTCCGAGGTCCGTTCCGGGGCAGCCCTCGGTTACAGGTTATTGTTTTCTGGCCGCAAGCATGACGTGACTCAATCTCTCCCACTGCTGATCGAGGCAGCGGCGGATTCCACCCCGTGGGTCGCCTTCCACGCCGCAAAAGCCCTGTTGAAAATCCATAAAATAGATCCGGGTTGTGGGCTGCACACGGAGGAAGTCGCTCGCCTGTTCGTAGCCTCTCTGGAAAGCGAAGACCCTCAGGTTCGGGCGGCGGCGGCAAATAAGTTCAGGCACTTTGAAGGATATGCTGCCTGGGTCGTCCATCGCCTCGTCGCTCGTTTGGACGACCCGGTACTGGAGGTGCGCCTTGCCGTCGCTAGCAACCTCTGCTGGTGTCTCATCACCCACGGAGCCCCCTTCAAGTTCCTTGAGCAGATCCGCAACGAGGCACTCCCCAAGTTCCTTGTGTGGATCTCCAACGACGATGTTCCGGAAGAGGTGTATTATGGCAGCGTCGCGGTCATCCGGATGGACGACTCCTATCGGGAGGCGTTGTTGCCTGGACTGCTGGAGTCGTTCGGACGCCTTGGTGGCCCATTCCGAGCCAAGGCAATCTTCCTGCTGCACTGTCTTCCTTGGGAACCCCGGTTCGTCGCCATGCTCAGCAAGTGCTATCACGAGAGTTATGATCGGGACGTGCGTCTGGAGGCGGTCCAGATGTTTGCCGAAAGCGTGCTTGAGGTTCGGGAAGCGCATCCGTTGCTCATTGAGGCATTACTTGACGAAGAACCGGACATTGTCGTGGCTGCGGCCCGTGTACTGAGTGCGTTAGAGGGGAGCGCGGCGGCGGCAGCAGTTCCGAACCTCGTGGCGGTCCTGGATGCCGAGATCGGGAAAATCGAGGCAGGCAGCCCTCGGGAGCGGGACTCGGGGTCCGATGTCGTCTGGTTGGTCTGCGCCATCCTCGGCAAGTTGGGAGCCGTGGCGGAACCCGCGGTTCCGTTACTGTGGCGCGCGCTGAAGCAGGACAATTATGACTTCCAAGATGCAGCGTGGAAGGCATTGTCGGAGATGGGGTTTCAGCCCAACATGACCATGCAACCTACCCCGACTTACCTTAGTCGAACGATGGAAGAATGGTTGGCGGCGTTCCATTCCGACGAATACGTCGAGGGCATGGAGTTGCTGTGCGAGGCTTTGCCCAGACATCCCGTGAAAGTAAGCAAGAAGTTCTGCGAACAGCAATCACCCGACGGCACGAACCTGATGTGTAAGGCATTGTCCTGTTTTGGCTTGGCTTTCATCGAAGAGGCGATACGAACGCTCGACAACCTTGAGGACCGGAAGCAAGCCCGGTTGATTCTCTGCATCGCCGATGCGGGATGCCAGTCAATACCCTACCTCGTCCGGCTTTTGGGTCACTCATCCGCCAATGTGCGAGCGGCGGCGTGCTTGGGGCTAGCCGAGATTTTCGATTTAGAACCCGACTGGCCCGCCGATATCGAGCAACGGGTCGCGGACATTCTCGACCGCGTACCGCAGTCTGAAGCGGCATGGGGCGAGACCTTCGAGCAATTCGATGCTGCGTTCGCTTCCAATAGCCGTGCCGAGGTACGGGCTCGTGCCGCCGACCCACTGGCCCGTGTCAACAAGCGTTTCGATTGGGACCAAGAACGGCGAGACGAAGTGGTTCCGGCCCTGGTGGTATTGCTTCACGACAAGGTGCGCGAAGTCCGTATCGCTGCGTCGCATGCCCTCAATTTGATTGGGAAGGCTTCCCATCCCGACGTTGATTTGATCCTTGCTGCCGAATTGGGAGACATGGATTCAGGGGATATGGATTACGACAGGTTCTTTGAACCTGTCTTTGAACCCAAACAATGTGGCCAAGCCCCGGTAATTCCTGCATCGGTTGAGAACTTCCAGGCGTTGTATAGTGATACATCTCCGCCACCCATAGAATCCGGTCTGCCGGATCACATATGCTGGTTGACAGAGGCTTTGGGCAACGAGGATATTGCCGTTCGCCTTGCCGCTATCGAGGGATTTGTGAAGATCGACAGTCGCGAACAAGACGCAAGCAGCGAACTGCTGGACATGCTCAACGACCCATGTGTGCAAGTCTGCTGGAGTACAAAACATGCCCTCTTGAAGATTCTGATGAACAGAGCAGCCGTTTGGAATCGGTAGAGGGCTGCAATCTTAGGCGAGATGATGGAAAGCATGAATTGACTCCCCTGGAGTAAGATGGCACCGAGTTTTTGCCCCAGAGGGCGCATGACAATAGCCCAGCGATTTATCGCTGGGTTGGGAACTAATGAGGAATTTTTATGACTTACCCCAATCTATCGAATGTCTACGACGAAATGCAGATCGACGCGGTGGTGAAACTGGCTACCCTTGGAGAGCCGTTCATTCCGAATTTGATCGATGCGCTTGCGGATATCGATTCCATGGTGCTATGCGGTGCAGCACAGATTCTTGTCAGGCTTGGCCAGGGGGCGGCCCCTTGGCTCATGGATGCCCTGGAACAACATCCGCGCTACCAGGTTCGAGCACGGGTATTCGTGAAGAGACTCAAAACTCCTTGTCCGGATACGCTGATGGCAGCGGGGACTGCTTTCTTCGAGATCGGGCCAACCGGCGTGGTGACAGTGCTTCCTGCACTGGAAAAGTTTCTGACGAAAGTAGAGGCGTCCATGAGGAAATCGGCCGAACTTGCCAAGAACCCAATCAACGGAAAACCGCAAGTTAATAAGGCATCGAAGCGAACCGATACGAACCATACAGGACCACAGACAGGCGTATGACTATTTCACGGTGCGATGCGCTGTAGAACAGGTTCTTATCAGGCTTGGCCCGGAAACGGTCCCCCATTCATTGAAAACCCTCGGTCGGAAGTGTTCGTAGGGCGGACTTTAGTCCGCACAGGCGGCCCCACAGTAGTCCGTCCGGTTCGATAAAATTGATGATGCCTTGTTGTAGCAGGTCTCCGACCGAGCCACACCGAACCTGAATTGACGAAGTTCCGGGGTCATTGCGTGCGACCGCTGGCCTGAGTATGTTGATGAAAGTCGGAGAAATGCAGTTCCAAGGGCGGACTGAAGTCCACCCTACAAGCTATTCTCTGGAGGGTACGATGCCATTGCTAGAACCCGATATTGCTGGCAACAAGCCAATGGGCGTGGCCTTCGCCACCGCGATGCTTCGGCAGTTGGCGCACCCTGAGCAGGATGTGCGGTTTGAAGCATTTGTGCGCGGCTATCCCGTGCGACATACCTCGTGCCGCGAGTTACTCACGCTTCGCCCCGAAGAAGAGGAACTTCTTCGCCTAGCCCTTTCCGACTACCCGACACCGCCGCGGGTTCTCGATATCGGCTGCGGCATCGGCCGGCACCTGTTTTGTGCGATCGGTCGTCGGGCCGATGCCCAAGTTTGGGGCGTCGAATACAGCACAATGCTCCGTGACTACTGCGCCGGGATCATTCCCGCGGGAAATTGGCTGCGGTCTTTTTCGGAAGTCCCCGATAACGAACGGTTCGATCTGGTTCTCCTGATGGGCAACGGACTAGGGATTTTCGGCTCCGAGGAAGACGCAAAGGAAGGCTTGCGTCGAATTTTTCGACTCCTCGCCAACGGCGGCTCTCTTCTTGTCGAAGCGTGTCCGCTTGGTCCTGCTGACTATTCTGAGATAGAGATGGAGATTCGATATCAAGGGATTTTGGACGGACCGTTCCCGTGGGGCTTCGCTTCAGACGATTGGCTGTTGCGGGAACTTCAGGCGGTCGGCTACACGATGCCACCAATAAGAAGGGATTCCAGCGTGGGCATGGGAGCCTTTATATACTTGGCGAGGAAGCCAGAGTGATGGGAGCGGTGAGTTTGGCTTGGGGGATGACCGTGACGCTGGGCCGTGTGAAATAAAAACTGGCCTTGGTGGCATTGCGGTTGATCTTTGAAAGTTTCTAAACTTGTGCGGCTACAAAAGTAAATCGCAAGCTGGAAAGGGAGAAAGAAACCGATGCACCAAATAACCGGACCGGTAACATGCCAAGCAGCAACATTCGTTTATAAGGACGACCGTGCTGCCCTCAAGGCGTGGCAGGACGTTGCGCAAATTCCGCACATTCGTGCTGAGATCCATGATGGCCGAGCCTCGTTCCTCGCCGCGCTGCGAGCCTGGAACACTCAGCCTATGCTGGTGCCGGACAACGCGTACCTTGGAATCTATGCGCATATGGGCCAGGGCGGAATTTCGCCAAAAAGACGTGACGATCCGATGTTCTCGTCCGCAAACGTCATTTCGTGGCAAGAACTAGCGGCCGCAATTCCAGAGCGAGTGCATACCTGCTGGCTGGTTGGGTGCGACTCGAAGGCGGTACTTTCAGCTTGGAAACCTTTTGGCGGCCCAGTTCTGGGACGCCTGCTTGTCACGCTTGAGACCAACAAGTGGCGCCCGCTCGTCGAACTCTTCGCGCAGGAAATAAGTCTCGATCCCATTAACTACCCTGAAGACATGTTATCGCTATTGCGGAAAGCGTTGCCGGAACTCGGAACGGCGATCGAATACTATGAGCCGACTGCCCTGGAGTGGACTTTATTCTTTCCGAAGCCGCGGGAGAGAATTGACTGTTGCGGCACAGAAGGTTTATGATCATCGAGTGCAAACCGCACCTATAACCGCTAGTCCATAAGGAGACCGATTGTGTTGGGAGTTATTAATTGCAATAATCTTGCTCAATTGAAAGCAGCTTGGGACGCTGTGGTGCTTACGAATCGTCAGGATGTGCCCCGCGCATACTTCGAACAGGATCGCAACGGTACGTGGGCAAACCTGATTAACCACCTTGCGAATCATCCGAGAATCCAATGGTTTCACTACTCCGACGGATCAGACGGTATCGCGCTGCGTTTGTACGACCAGAATTTCAAGGACAATAATCAGAATGATTTTAAGGAAAAAGGCGCTAGTGACGAAGAGTGGGTTGTCCTGCGAGGAAAGGAATTGGGTGGGACAGACGGAAATTGCAAGATACAAATGCGTCAGGCGTGTGGGGAGGACAATATTTGGTCATGGAGTGATCGACCCAACGCTGGCAACAATGGTCAGACTCGTCTCGAATACTTCCAGGCCAAGAATGTCGCACCACCGGAACCAGACATGCTAGTAGTCAGAATTGATAACATAGCACAGTTGAAAATTGCTTGGGACGCGGTCGTAGCCGCCAATCATCAACAAGTGCCGAACGCGCACTTTATACAAGATCAAAACGGTTTGTTCCAGCAGTTGGTTGCACACCTCGCGCAGCATCCGAGAATCCAATGGTACTCCTACACTGACGGTAACAACGGCATCGCGCTGCGATTGTACGACCAGGAGTTCATGAACCAGTTTCCGGGTGATTTTGTGGCGAACGATCTAAATGGTGAAGGGTGGGTTGTTCTTCAAGGAGTCGGATTGGGGGCACCCGGTGAGCCCTGCAAGCAAGGAATGCGAGCAGCCTTTGGTGCCAATAATGCCAACCTTTGGACATGGGGCAATCGACCCAATCCCGGTGATCAGAATCAGACACGCATCCAATACTTTCAGGCCAAAAATGTCCCACCACCCAGCCCACCAATGTCGTCTGAGCGCGAATTAGCAGCATTAGTCAAACAGTTCCGCCAAGTGATCCTTTACGGCCCTCCGGGTACCGGGAAGACACGGTTGGCGAAACGGGCGGCTCTTGAACTACTACAGCCGGGCCAGCCTCAAATGAAGGATGGGCAAGTAGAAGCGGCCCTCACTGCCCTACGAATCAACGAACAGCGATTCAATCTGGTTGTGTTTCACCCGTCCTACGAGTACGAGCACTTCATTGGGGGCATAAGCCCACAAATCAATGCCGCAGGCGGATTGACATACTCGACTGAGCCTGGCGTTTTCCTTAAACTGTGCCTAAAGGCACAAATCATCGACAAGCCGGTGTTACTGATTATTGATGAAATCAACCGTGGCAATTTACCCAAGCTGTTGGGCGAGTTGATCTATTCGCTGGAGTACCGTGGAGAGAACAACGCCGTCGAGTTGCCGTTTAATTATCGGGACCTAAATGGTGTAGAGAGAGATTCCATCTTTGTGCCGAAGAATCTCTATATCATTGCCACGATGAATTCTTCGGATCGGTCCATTGGCCACATCGATGCCGCAGTCCGCCGCCGCTTCCCCCAGAAGTTGGTAGGCCCTGACCGCGAAGCGGTTATCAGCAATTGGTCTGCGGAAGGTGCTGCGGAAGGTGATGGCCCGTGCGGGATACTGTTAGCAGGCTTAATGTTGGACATCAATAGTGCGCTTGAAAAGGGCGAACTTGGCAAAGAAATTGGGGTTGGCCATTCGTATTTTCTATGTGATCGGACTAACGGAGAAGTGAACATTCGCGAGCAAGTTAGGCGTAAGTGGGAATATCAAGTACTCCCGCTGCTCAATGAATACCGAAATGTCACATCGCTAGAGTCGGAAACCGTCCGTAGATACAGCGATCGCCTACAACAGATACTCGGCAACAACGGCTGAACGAACTGGATCAATTGAGGAGAAATTATGGCTGTCGGACTCGAAGAGCCTCGCTGTCATCTGCCTCGTGAGATTTCCTTCCGCGAGTACTCACCCTGCGAACAAACCATTTTAGCACCCTATCTCCTTGAAGCTAAAGCTAGGGGGGTACTCCAGGAGGCGTTTCGGAAGGGCTGGCTGGAGGTGAGGTCTGAGCGAGAAGGCAACCTTTTCATTCGGGCGACACACTATGTCGGCCTGATTCCATTTTGCTGCGGTATCCCCGATTGCGAAGTCGGCGGTGAGCATCTCCTGTTCATCAAGCCTAAGGGCGATCGTGATGATGGCCCGGAAGGTCTTGTACGATTTCTCGACCTAGCGTTTTTGTACGACACAAAGGAGACCGAAGGAAAGTACACTCTTAAACCCGGGGACAAAAAACACCTTTTTATCCTTGCCGGTCCGTATTCCCAAATTCTCTATGAACTTTGCAAACGTGATTTCCGGCGGTACTACCACCCGGAGGAGGGCGAACTGGCGGGGCGAATACGTGGACGGCCTCACGTCGCTGGGCACTTGCGCAATAAAAACCGGGGGCGAGAACACCTCGTGCCATGCCGCTGGGAGGAGTTCACGGTTGACAACTGGGATAACCGAATTTTACTGGGCGCGATTCGTGCCGTTGAACGAGCGGCACGCGAAGTGGATGCCACCCGAGGGCCTGCGATCATACGGAAGCTCTTTCTAAAAGTAGCACCGTGGTTAGCGGAGGTGGAGGAGGTGCCTATCCACCTTTCCGATTTCCACAAGAAGCGGCTTGACCGCGTGTCGGCAGAGTATCGCAAGGCGTTGACCTGGGCGAAATATATTTTTCGAGGCATAGGCAATCCCGATCATGGGGGTACTGCGCCTGGGCTTGTACTAAATGCACACAAAGCGTTCGAGAAACTGGCGCAGGTGACAGCGGAGTCGGCTGCGATGGAAATGGGACTCGGCTGGTCAGCCAATCGCTTTAACAATCTCGATCCACTTCTTGAGGGCCGACAGGATCGCAAGCCAGACATCATCCTAAGCATGAATGACGACAAGAAAGCTATCGGTGACGCAAAATACAAGGAGGTTATTAAACTTGCGGCCGAGGGCGAGGTTCAGTTGAATAATCCTGGTTCGTACATAGCCAGAATCAGCGCACCCGATTGGAACCAACTCTATGTGTACCTTCGACTGTCGGGAGCTACACGCGGATTCTTCGTTGTTCCGTATTGGAGTGCTGACGGAAATCCCGCGCAACGCATCGTCATGCAACGAGGTTTTACGAAGACTCCACTGGATGATGAGGTCGAATCGCGTGTGATGGTTCTTGCCTTGAACCTCCTGAAGCCCATTGGAAAAGTCCGACAAGAGGGAGCACGGCTCCTCGCAAAGTGGCTACGCCAAGCTGATCCCGTGTGATATTGGGGTTTCCAGGCATCCTGACGAGGTCAATTGGGTTAGCCATTGCCCCCTATTAAATTCTAATTTCCCTCTTCCGTAAGAGGTGGTAGCAAATTCCTGAGCGGACCATTGCCATGTTCTTCACGTAATAATTTCGCCTTTTCAATACCGACGTTCTGATCGAAAGCGCGAAGCGACACATCGTGCGTATCACTGCAAAGCTCTGTATCAAACCAAGGCCCGATTGTCGGGTTCGCGGGAATGCAGCAGTAGAGCCAGCAAGCGAACCGTGAGGTAATAAAGCCCTCCTCATCTACCTCCCAGTTTTTTTCTGCCCATTCACGCACTTTGGCATTCGCGATTGCGTCGTGAAGCGATCGTTTCGCTTCCATAATTGCCCCACGCATTTTGATAACTCTACCATTGTTCTCAGGGAAGGGTGGCAAAATCTGTGGTAAATCTAAGTCTAAATCTAAATCAAAAGATGGCAATTGATTCATAGCCTCAAAATACTGCATCCTCACATCGCGGTTTGGAGGCGATTCGATGTTACGATAAACACAGCCTTCTCTCAGAAAGTGGACGCCATCTGGCAACGGCCGAAAGCCACCACGAAGTGGGCACCCTGTGGCCGCATACATTTTCCACGGCGAGCGCCTTCGGAATTGGATCCTCAAGGATTGCTGGTTCTCAGGATTAGCTTCTTCACCTTGCCACATGTTCTTGCCACGACAGATAACTCGCTCGTAATGCTCCTTGCTTCTGGTGATCGTCTCAAGGTAAAATAAGTCACCGTTTTGCTTCGTGCGCCCGTAACTCGCCATGTGTTCAGTATCGTAGACCCGTATCGTATTACCATTCTGATTATCGCAATAGTAAAACCATTTGATTCGCTGCCACTTTTCGAGTCCAATGTCATTTATGACTTGTTGATTCTGCGTATTTTCGTGAGTTTTCCCGGCATCCATGAGAAGCTCATTCCATTTCTCCAAGAGCAAGCCCATGTCATCAATTCTCACAACAAAACTCATAATCATAGACCTTATGTAATCGAAAAATGCATTGGAATGGTATCAAAGAGGATGGTCAACAGTGGGGCCGGCCGCAGGGAGAATATACCGCCCTGTCAGAAAATCGCAGTAGTGAGCGCACCCCGACTCGTGCTTGCGGAGGGAATCAATTACCTCCTGAAAGGTGGTGGCCGAGAAGGCAATTCCGTCAGCAGTTACGATCTTCTGAAACTCGTCAATCTCCTGCCGGTGGCTGTCCGCGGCTTCATGCGGCACGTCGTACCAGAGATAGACCAAATGAAAGCCGTCCTTACCGTTACGATGCTTCAAGCCCAGGATATGCTTGATCAACTGGGCTGCGTGGAGATACTGGAAATGGTCGTCGCGAGACTTGATTCTCCCAGCAAACTCGCGACAGGCCGGAATACCCTCCCACAACTGTCGCTCCCGGAAGTACGGCCACTTCAGTCCCTTATCCTCGGGCTTGCTGGGCCGATAGGGTTCCGTGAACTTACACTCGATGGCAATTTCGCGAGACCGGCTTTCCGGGCCGCAGTGAATCACCACGTCGAGGTTTGGATCGACCCTGAAGACGTTGCGGTTCGGGTTGTCCATGATCGGACGCTTGGCCTCGAATTCAAGCAACACGCACTCCTCTCCGGGCAGTCCCAGAGCCACGACTATCGGTCGAAGGCTTGGCTGATGCCGCCAGTAATGGAACACGTTGACCGTCAGTGCGGCCGAAGAATGAACCGCGTAAATCTTGGGCGGCCCACCCTTTTCGACGAGTTCATCGCCGTCACCCTGCTCAATTTCACGTCGGGCTTCTGGCGAAAGTGGCTCAAATAGATTGGCGTCAAGGGTCGTCGTGTACGCCGGCTCACCCCGATTGCCTTTGCTGCCGATGAGGGGCAAGGCTCGTTCCAAAGCCCAACCGATTTGACGGTCCTTACAATAACGGTAGCTATCAACGTCTCGCACACCATTATCGTCACTGCAACGGATGCTATCGCAACGTAACGGTTCACGCGCCGGGGTACGAATTTTGTAAAACTGATCTGGTCACGGAAGGCGGTTTTTGCGACATATAGGCCATGTCGCTGGAAATAAGAATCACGGAAGACCTGATTGCACGG
>Ga0118677_10012689_pt1 | contig 12303 bp, 5 predicted proteins | sample AliMusrvi5mmetaG_FD_86154 | JGI IMG/M metagenome (GOLD analysis project Ga0118677, IMG submission 86154)
GGGGGCGGGCGGGCCCATGGGGCAGATGCATGTCATTCGCGATTTGTGTGCCGGCATGCCGGGGTTGGTAATGACGGCAGTGGATTTTGATGATGTCCGTTTGGCCTCGCTGCTGGAAAAGGCGCGGCCCATGGCCAAGGCCAATCAGTCCACCATTCGCATTTTGAATCCCAAGAAAGAAGCGCTGCAAGGGCCGTTTACGTACCAAGTTGTGATGGCGCCGATCGGAGTTCTGGTGGCGGATGCGATCAAGCATAGTGCGCCCGGCAGTTTGATCAATATTTTTGCCGGTATTCCCGCCAATGTGAAACACGAGTTGGATCTCGATACCTATATCCAGAACCGCTGTTTCATGTTCGGCACAAGTGGCTCCACGATTCGTGACATGAAGATTGTGCTCGGGAAAGTGGTGGCCGGCAAATTGGATACCAATAGTTCAGTGGATGCGGTCTGCGGTATGGCTGGAGCCCTGGAGGGGTTGGCAGCCGTCGAAAACCGAACCTTGGCAGGCAAGATTGTGATCTATCCTGTCTTGCATGAACTCGGCTTGGTGCCGCTGAATACCCTGCCTCAAAAACTGCCGACGGTGGCGGCGAAATTGGATCATGGTAATTGGTCGTTGGCGGCGGAACGCGAATTGTTAAAGGTGGCGAAGTAACCCATGACTCTGGCCCTGCTCAATAGCGACTCCATGGAGGCGCGTCTTCAGCGTTTGCGTGAAATGGCGCAGGCGCAGCGTGTGGCGGTTCCTCGTACAGAGGAAGTGAACAACCATATCCACACGATGTATTCCTTCTCGCCTTATTCCCCCTCGGCGGCGGCTTGGCAGGCAGCACAAGCCGGTCTGCAAGCGGCAGGTATTATGGATCATGACTCCATTGCCGGGGCGAATGAAATGCTGGAAGCTTGTAAGATCATGGGAATTGGCTCGACGGTAGGATTTGAATTACGTGTGGATTGCGGGAATACGGGGTTGAGAGGCCGCAAAATCAATAACCCGGATTCCCTGTCGATCTCCTATATGGCCCTTCATGGGATTCCCCAGCCTGCGATTCCGGAAGTGGCCCGTTTTTTGGAGCCCATTCAAAAAGCCCGCAACTTGCGTAATCGCGCCATGGTGGTGCGGCTGAACGAGCGCCTGCAAAAGTTGGGTATTCCGCTGATTGACTTTGATCGTGATGTTTTCGGGCGATCTCTAGCGGCGAAGGGCGGCGCGATCACGGAACGTCATATTCTGGCGGCGTTGGCTGAGAAATTGATGGGCCTCTATGGACGCGATGGGCGTGTGGTGGGATTCCTTAACGACACCTTGAAGGTGGAGCTTCCTGTGAAGATGGCGGCGTTGCTGAGTGACGAGGCTAATCCCCATTATCTTTATGATTTGCTCGGCATTTTGAAGTCCTCATTTTTGCCCTCTTTTTTCATCCAGCCGGGACCGCATGAATGTATTCCGGTGCGAAAGGCTGTGAAATTTGCGCTTAGCATTGGTGCGATTCCCGCCTATGCGTATTTGGGCGATGTGACAGCCTCGCCAACGGGGGACAAGAAAGCCGAGAAGTTTGAAGATGACTATCTGGACTTCCTGTTTGAAGAACTTGTGACGTTGGGGTTCCGAGCCGTGACCTATATGCCGCCGCGCAACACCTTGATGCAGTTACAACGGGTACAAGGGCTCTGTGTCCAGTATGGTCTGATGGAAATCTCCGGTGTGGACATTAATTCCTCCCGGCAGTCCTTCAGTTGTCCCGAAATGATGCAGCCGGCCTTCCGGCATTTAATTGCGGCCACTTGGGCTTTGATTGCCCACGAGAAACTGGCGAGCTTGGAGGTGCGGTTCAGTCTTTTCAATTCCGCTAATCCGTATGCTGCGGTCCCTCTGTCCGAGCGGTTGCAAGTCTATGCAAAAGTGGGGTCGGCTTTGGATTCCCGACATCCTGAAAATGCCCTGAAAGTGGCTTCCCAGTTATTCCCCGGCAAGTTTGTGAGCTGAGATTGGGCGGCGGGTAATAACGGAAAGAAAAAGGGTGGGGTATCAAGAGTCCGTGCTTCCTTTCTTGAATCATCCAGTATATCCATGTTTGATTATTTTTAAGGTAAAGATCAAATTGTCCGTCATATGTTTTTCCGAAAAGGATGATTTGTGAAAAAAACAGAACCGTTGGTCGCCATTCCGTCTCGCGTTGATTTCTCTTATGCTTTTGGCACTCCGCACCGGTTGACGGTGGCGTTGCCAGACAGCAGTGACAAAACGTTATGCGATCTCGAGGCGGGCAGCTTGCGTATCGCTTGGACTTACGATGATCTTAAACAGTTTCCGCTGTGCGCGTTCGTGACCCCGAAAACGCAATGGGAGGTGCGGGTTCAACCTGAAATTGACTCGCAGCCATTGACGCACAACACCTGGACGCGGCTGGAGGGACGGCTCCCCGTTCTCAGTAATAACTACGAGGACAGCCGGGGTGCCGTTCGGATGACGGTCGTTGGGGGAGAAAACGCAGCCATCGTCCGAGTGGAGATGACGAATATCAGCAGACGTAAGCAGCGCTTCAGTCTTCGCTGCTGGGTGCCGGGTGGTTGGCTCGGTCAAAACCCGGGTTGGTGCAGTCCCAAGGGGGAGCGCGATTTACTGCAGGCCGGTTGGAAAGATCGGGCGGATAGAATCCTCGTGATGGTTTTGGCGGGGGCCGACTATGAACTGGCCAACATGAACACGGTGTTGCCGGTCTGGCATCTGAAGCCAGGCGAAAAAAAAGTGGCTTGGGTTGTGCGACCCTATCGCGCCTATCTGGCGGATGCACCGGCTTTTCGCAAACGCAAATGGGCGACTGAGTTTACTGCTGCTATCCGTGTGTGGCAAAAATTGCTGGCGCGGGCGGTAAGGGTATCGATCCCCGATGGGGGTGTTCAAAACGCACTCGATGCCTGTTTGGCCGATCTTTTCATCATGCGAGAGCCCATCCAAAATGGGTATATCGCTTGTTCGCCGGGAACCGAATGCTATCGTGCGCCCAATCCTTTTGAGAGCGGTATCGCTGCCGTGGCATTGGATCAATTGGGATTGCACGCGGAGTCAGCGGTAGGTTACCAGGTCTCGCTTGATCTGCAGGAGCCGGATGGCGATTGGACCGAACCCAAGGGGTGGACGCATCACATGTGGGGTGGTTCGGGATTCAAGGCCTGGACAGCGATGGAGCATTACCGGCTTACGCGTGACCGGACCTATTTAAAGGCGCTCTATCCGCGACTTGTCGCCAGTTCACGCTGGCAGGAGAAACAACGGCGAACCACCCGTGTGAAGGTTGGCGGAAAGCGGCCGCTCACCTATGGCCTCATGCCGCGGGGTATGGGCGATTGTGGTCTCAAAGATGGGGATCAACTGTATGGGGTCTTTCTCCCTCACAGTATCTGGGCCGTCTACGCCGATAAATTGAGTATCGAGGCGGCCGAAATTCTGGGTAAAACACGGGACTTGCCGGAGTTGCGCCGCATCCATGCTGCCGCGCAGGCTGACCTGATCAGGGCTCTTGAGTTGGGTGCCATCCAGGAAAAGGATTATCGTTGGATTCCCGGGGTTCTTGGCAAGGTGTCCGGAAGCCGTTGGGGCGCTCTGAATGCCGCTTTCCCTTGCCGGATTCTGTCGCCAGAACATGACCTGATCAATGGGACCATCCGGAAGATTGAGGAACGGATGAGTCCGGGTGGGTTGCCGATTCATACCGGCTGGATGGTGGATGGCATGTGGGTGGCAATTACGCTTGATAATCTGGCGGAAGTGTTGTTACAGCGCGGCGATGGCGATGCCGTTGCCCGCTATCTCTATGCCGTGCTGAATCACGGGACTCCGCTTTACACCTGGTGCGAGGAGCGTGGTCAGCAACCGGGGACGAACGACTGTGCCGGTGACCGTCAACATCTCTGGACTCCCGTCGCTGTGGTACGGATGATCCGTGATTGCTTCCTGTTCGAGGAAGGGCAGGCTCTTCATGTCGGACGGGGGCTGGATCGTGAGTGGCTCGGAATGGGGCCTGTTGCCATCCAGAACGCTCCCACACACTTCGGTCGGGTGTCGTTCAAGCTGTATTTCGATCGGGAAAAGAAACGACTTGCTGGATGGATCCAGATGTCGGCTTCTACCAGCCTTAAGCAGTTGATCCTTCACCTGCGACTGCCGGCGGGGTGCCGGGCTACGGCGCTGTGCCATTCGGGAACCGGTCAGCTTACCGGCGATGAGCGGCTCATTTGGAATAACCCTCGGGGGCGTCTGGCCGTTAATCTGATGATTGAGTTATAATTTAGGCATAATCCACTTGTGCTGAAGTGGTATGGCGGCTAATATAAATTTTAATTTTTCAAATCATACATAAGGAGTTTTATGAGTGCATGGAAATGGGTTATGGGGGTGATGGCGATTATTTTGACATCCCTGACGGTTCAGGCGGGTGATGATTTTTATATTGTTAAAGTCAAGGGACTTGACAAGCAAACGGACATGAAAACGATGTCCGCTAAGGAATACAAGGCGCTTGAAGAGGAGATCAAGTTGGAACAGAAGTATTTACCGGTAGCGGTTGCTGAGGCGGCGAAGGAGTGGCGTGCGGATGAGTTTAATAAAGGGATCCCTTTTGCTGGAAACAAATTGGTGCCGCGTTCTATCATGATGGCAACAAAATATTCCTCGTCAGAAAAAGCCGAAGAGGCTCTCTCGAAAATAGAAGAGTTGCAGTCGAAAAAAGGCGATCGTGAGAGTAAGAAAAAAACAACGAAATCCAAGGATAAGCTGAGTAAGGAAGCCAAACAAGAAAATGACCTCATGGCGGCAGTGGCGGCGGTTCAACCCAAGTTGGATGCATTGATTGCCAAAGGCGGGGCTGGGGAGGCCAAAGCAGAGGCCAAGGGGGGTGCCGCAGGAGTTGAAGCTCCGGGCGGTGCCAAGGTCAATGCGGCGGTTGAAAAGGCCATTAAATAACCTTTTTAAGCTTAACCCCCCTTATCGCCGGAGACGTCATGATGGGATTAGCACTGTGGACGTTGATGCAAGAAGGGGGGCGGATCGATTCCGTCAGTCTTCTGGTACGGGTCGGTTTCTTTTTTTGTACCTATTTGTTCTTTTCGGCGGCCCAGCGGTTTTGGATCCGACATCGGTTGCTGCGCAATATCAGTGTTCCCTTGAATTTGTTGATGTTGGTATTGCTTTTGCTTCTTTTCCTGAAGCCGATCCTCAGTCAATTGAATCCCCGCGTGCTGGATGTTATCCTGGCGGCCGCAATTTTCCTGGGAGTATCCATCAGCCTCAAGGGGGCTGATGTGTTCCTTTTTGACGTGCTGGCCCAGTGGCGGAAACGTCCGCAAGTTCCCTTGTTGTTGAGGGATATCGGACGTTGGGTGTTGTCTCTGCTGGCGTTGATTCTGATCATTCGCGGTTTCTTACCCGGGGTGAATCTCGATGTCTTTGCCATGTCCTCTCTGGTGGTGGGGTATATCGTCGGAAATGCCACCCAGGATACATTGGGTAATTTGATTGCCGGTTTGGCACTCAATACCGAACGGCCATTTCAAATTGGCGACTGGGTGACGGTGAGCGGAAACACCGGACGGGTGGTGGATACGACCTGGCGTGCGACGCGACTGCGAACGAAGTCCGAGGACTACATTATCATTCCCAATGCCTCTATCGCACGGGATGCGATTATTAATTATTCCAGGCCCACCACTCATCACGGCTGTTATTTGCCGATCGGGGTGGATTATGAGAGTCCGCCGAATGCTGTGCGAAGCGCCATTTTGAGTGTATTGGCGGATATTCCTGAAGTATTGAAGGAGCCGGCTCCCGTGGTCAATCTTACAGGGTACGGCGATTTTTCAATGAACTTTACCATTAAATTCTTCATTGGTGATTATTCCAAGTTGGATCCCATTCAAAGTACGGTCATGGACCGGCTCTGGTACGTGTTCAAGCGCGAAGGGATTGGCATTCCTTATCCCATTCAGGATGTGAGGTTGAGTAATCGCCTAGCGAGTGAGCGGCGTACCCTCGAAGCCAATCGGAAGGCGGTCAGGGATCTGTTCAAACGCGTGGAATTGTTTCAGTCGCTGTCCGAGGAGGAATGTGAGCGGCTGATTTCTTCAGTGGATACGGTCCCCTATGCCACAGGCGAAGCGCTTTGTCATCAAGGTGATCCCGGCGATTCTTTCTATATCATTCGATCCGGAACCGTGTCGGTGGTGCTTTCGGGTGCAGATGGGGTAAAGGCTGAAGTGGCCCATCTCACCACCGGGCAATTTTTCGGTGAGATGTCCCTGCTCACGGGGGAACGGCGTTCAGCGACGGTTGTGGCGGATGGCGATGTGGAAGTAGTCCGGGTTTCGAAGCAGGACTTTGCCAGCTTGTTACAAGCGGACTCTGAACTGTCGGGCAAGTTGGCGATGGAACTTGAAAAGCGATTGGCTGGGCAGCAGGCCTTGCTGGCTGCCTCACCAATCGGGGCTCCCGTGCTGGAAACGCGTTCCATGTTAGCCGCGCGGATCCGTCGATTTTTTGGACTTGTTTAGATTTGTTCCCTGAGAAATGGAAAAGGAGAATGATGATAAAAATTGGAGTTATGGTTCTCCTGACCGTTTTCAGCTTTTCATTTTCTAATGGGAATTCCTGTTGGGCCATGCCGGTTAAAGGCGCTTTGAGTCAGGCTTCCCAACAGGGGGTTTTCCAGATGGCTGGTGCCAATGCCTCGATGACCCAATCCAATCGGGCTTGGCAGTTGCGATTTTCCCTGCCGCCCGGGGCGGCTGCTGGGATTTGGGCTAAATATACGGATACGGATGGACTTCCGGCCAAGGCACATCTGCTGCGCTATGATTATGAACTGGCGGCCGATGCTCCGGTTCCTCTGCGGGTCAGTTGGGAAATCAAGGGTGCATCAGGGGTTCAAGCCATTCCGCTGGTATTACGCAAGCGACAGGGGCAGGGGGAACTGCTTTTGGATGCCGCCCGTATCGGCCCTTGGAATGAAACCGTCTTGGTGGTCGCGCACCCCGGTGGTGCCTTGCCTCTTTGCGGCGGCTTGACCATTCGCGCGGAACTGGTGGCATGGGCGCCTTGGCGTCTGGTGATAGTCAGCATATGGGGACGCTGGCTTGGTTTGCTAGGGATGGCGCTTCTTGCGGCCGCCCTCACGGGTGTCACGGTGCGCCGTCGTCCGGTTAACATGCTGGCTACGGGCTGGGTGCGTGACCTCATTTTCGGATTTGCCATGGTTTTGGGTACGGGGGCAATTCTTACCATGTTGGCCAATGCCAACACGCGCCCCGGTTGTTTCCCGCTTACTCCCATGGGGGTGGCCCTGGCTGGGGCCGGGATGGCTGCCTTATTCACCCGGCTTTGGGCGGGGCGTTGGCCTACCGCTGTCGAAACGTTCAGACATGTGTTGATCCCCGGGTTGCTGACGATAGCGGCCGGTGATCTGGCTATTTGGACGGCCGTTTCAAAATGGGGGGAATTGGGCCAGATGACCCGGTTGAGCGCCGTGGTATTCTGGGTGTTGTACCATGGAACCAATGTGCGCCGTCTGGTGACAACCCAGCATCCGTTGGGTGCCGTGGCAGGGTTACGACTGGTTTCTATACCTTTTTTATTTGGGATTCTTCTCCTTCTTCCGAATCGTGAACTGATGTTGCAGGCGGGCTCAGTTCTGTTGCCTGGTGCATGGGGTGGCTATGAAGTTCGGGTCTTGATCGGGCGGATGTTGACGTTAATGGTTTTCAACTTGGGATCGGCCATAGCTTGTGGGCGGGGGGCGAGTGGGCCAGGTTGGCTCTCCCGTCTGGTGGATGCAGGCTCTGCCAAAGTATTGGTGGTGGTGGCCTTGGCGGTGGCCGTTTCTCCTGTCATAGCAGATATGGGGTCAGGTCTCTATGCACTCCCTTTGTTTTTGCAGCCGTTGGCTTCTATTGGTGCCGCCATGTTTTCACAAGGTTTGTTATGGGGTGAGGCCTATCTGTTGACGGGTATGTTGTTGGATGCGATGCACCGCAGGAAACTGCAAGGGCCCGCTTTGATTAATTCGGCGCAAAAAGGGTTCCGCAACGGAATGGTTTTCAGCGGGTGGTTCATGGGGTTGCTGCATCTGGTGCATGGGGTGGCTGCCGCGCCATTTTGGACACAAGCCTATGCGGCCGCACCTCTATTAGTTTGGGCCGGCTTGGGTGCGATCACCTTCCCGCTTATTAAAACGATGATGGAGAGCTTTGATGGGAGCCCCTCCTTTGTCCGGCGGTTATTCCGTAATTACTGCCGTCCTGCATTGACCTTGCGCGGGGCGACGGCCGGTGTATTCATCGCCTGGGCTTGGCATCACCAATTTATTGACTGGAGTCTGCCGGCCCGATCCGGCCTGGGTTTTGTGGCGGGAATTGTAATTTATGCCGGTATGAGCATTCTGAGTGATTTAGTGCGTGCAGGGATTGGGCGGGGTGGTATGGCGGGGTGGCGGCTTTACGGGGTGGAGGCGGTATTAGGTGGCCTGGTCGGTGCGGCTCTTGGATTTTATTTCGATGCGGCGCAAACTCCCGTGGTGGCTTCAAAGCTGGCGGTGTATTGCGGGTATGGGATGGCCCCTTTACCGTACGATGTCTATCCGCTCTTAAGCCGGTGGGGTTTCCTGAGCTTGGGTGACTATATGGGGGGGGCTCGGTTGTTATGGAATGAGGCCCTGGCCGGGGTGATTTCCTGGGGAGTGGCGGCCTGGCTGTTTGCGATCAATCGTTCGTTCCTGATGGCGCTGTTCCAGCGTGAGTGGGCGCCTGTCCGGCGCCTGGCGTCACGGCCTGGTCTGGCGGAATTGGCCGATGGTACGATTTTTGTTCTTCGCTGGGGATTGTGGATGGCGCCCGTCATCTTTACCTTCCTGCGCCAGATGCCTGTCCCCACCTGGTATAATCAGGATGGTGCCATTCGGACACTTTTTTGTGTGGCGCAAACCGGTCTGTTGGATGGGTCTGCTTTTGAAATCTGGAGTTTGAAGGTGTTCACGTGGATTCTGGCGTATGATGCGTTTCGTGTGCTGATCTGGTTGGACCATATGGGCTTGCGGGTGGCCACGCTGGTGAACCTCAGCTTTCTCGGTATGGATCGGTTGGATGAGCGGGTATCCCGCTTTCTCGGGCCCCATGCTGCCGCCCGGTTCATTCCTGAGGGGATCAAGCGTTTTACTACCTGGGCCCCGCTGTTACTTCCGTTCTACATTCCCGCTGGTGCCGCTTGGAATCAAGTGTGGGATCAGTCCAAAGCCCTGCAGTTGTCGGCGACGCCTTGGATGGAAAGCGTATGGAATCAATCGATCGGTGCGGGCTTGATGGAGGCGGGTATTGTTTTCGTTGTGGTGGTGTTGATCGCTACCGTCAGGCGGTTTCTGCGTGCGCGGGGCGAACTCCCGCCTGAAGTGCCGGAGTTACGCAACAGTGTCTATGCGTTGTCCGTCCAACCGGGGTGTGCGCTTCGTGCCGAGTATCTTCCCCAGGGATTTGATGTCCATCGTCGTTCGTATGAAGGTCGCGATCCGGCGGGCCGTGCGTTATTTTTAGTGGAAGCGGATGCGGAGCCTGCTGGGCAGCATCAGGCTTGGCCGGTGTTGGGTAATTTTCCGGCGGAAATCGGGCCCCAGCCCGAGGTGTTGGATGAGGGGGATAGCCTGCGTTTTCGGCACCGGCAACATGATATTGAAACCGGGGCTTCGGTCACCCTGCCTGAAGACGACTTGTCACTAGAAGCCTGGACGGTGAAGGTGCGCAATACTGGGGCGAAGGCCCGCTCGCTATGTTTGGTTCCCTATGTGGAATGGTCGCTGAATAGTATGGATGCCGACCGCGGGCATACCCAATACAACCGGCTTTTCCCTGATGTGTCTTTCCTGCCGGAGTTGAACGCGGTGGTGGCCTTGCATCATACCAGCAAATTGGCCGGGTTTCTTGCGGCAGATCGTGCCCCGGAAGGGGTTCATGTGGCGCGGGTGGAGTTTATCGGGCGGGCGGGAACCTTGTGGGCTCCCGAAGCCTTGCGCGAAATGTTGTGGCGCCAACCTGAGGCGATGGCGCCTTGCCCCATGTTCGATTGTATTGGGAGTTTAGCCTTGCGTCTGGAACTTCCGCCTGGTGGTGAAGTCACGGTGCGCCTGTGGGTGGGGTGCGCGGGGTCGCGGCAGGCGGCCGAGGCCATGATCAAAGCCGTTTGTCCGCCCGGCCAATCCCGCCCGGCCACTGTGTCCAGCGGGTTACGCATCGGGCATGGGCGGCCGCCGAGGGACTTGGACGGACCGTATACCCGGTTCGATGAAGAAGGACGTGTGATGCGGGTGTTGACCCCTTTTACGCCAGAGCCTTTTGATCACACCATGGCCAATGCGCTGGGCCATGTGATGGCGGTGACCAATCGCGGGCTGCATACTTCCTCCAGCATTAATTCTCAGCAGAACCGCCTGACGCCCGACTGGGCCGATACCACGACCCGGGAGTTACCGGGAGAGGCGATTTATTTGTATGATCGCGATCAACAGCAATGGTTCTCACCGACCTATGAGCCCCTGCGTGCGGGAGAGGCCGCGTATGATGTGGATTTCGGGACGGATGGTACGGCGGTGTTCCACATGCGGCAGGGAACATTGGCCACTGAATTGACGGTGTTTGTTCCTCCGGATGAGCTGGTCGGGGTGTACCGCCTGAAATTGCGCAATGAGGGCGACCAACTGCGGCGTTTTTATTGTGCCCCGTATTTCCAGATCACGTTGGCGGCTCAGCCGGAGCATGCCGGGGTTTTGATTCGGCGTCCTGCGACGGTAGGGCATGGCTGGTTGTTTGAGAATCCTCGCAATACCTTTCGTTCCGGGCCCGCGTTTGTCGCGGTTACTCCGGCACCGGAGGGGAGTACGACCCGGCGGGGTGAATTTTTTGGAACTGGCAGGATGGTGGCGCATCCAGCCTGGGTGGAGGGGGGGAATGGGGCGTCATGCGATCCCGACGATCAGGCGGTGGCGGCGTTCAGGGTTGCGCTGGAGATCCCTCCCCATTCCGAGCGTGAAGTGGTGGTGTTGCTGGGGCAAGCCGGAACCCGTGCCGAGGTTGAACAACTGATTGCACGCTATCTGGATCCTCAGCATGCGGCGCGTCAGCTTGAGGCGACACGCCGGTGGTGGAATGGGTTTATGGGGACATTGGAAGTGAAAACATCTGATCCCGCCATGGATAGTTATTTGTACTGGCTACGGTATCAGGCGCTAGTCGAGCGCCTCTGGGCGCGTAAAGGGTTCTATCAAGCCAGCGGTGCATTTGGGTATCGCGATCAACTACAGGATTCCGTCAATCTGATCTGGGTGGAGCCGGCGCTGGCCCGGCATCAGATTCTGCTGCATGCTGCCCAGCAGTTCGTTGAGGGTGACACGGTGCATTGGTTCTTCCTGCAACAGGATGGACGCACCAGTTTTTCCAGTCGTTCGCATGCCTGTGACAATTTGTTGTGGTTGGGTTGGGCGGTGGCGGAATATGTCCGCAAAACGGGTGATGAAACCCTGTTGGATGAAACAGTACCGTATCTGGATGCCGAGATCCCCTTGTTGCCGTTGCCTGAGGGAAAACAGGGCATGGGTTTCTTCCCGCTGCGTTCCACCCGGGCCGATTCTGTATTGGATCATGTGCGGCTTGCCGTGGATCTGGTCTTAAATAAAAGGATGGGGCAACATGGCATCCCCTTGATGGGGACGGGCGATTGGAATGACGGCCTCGATGAAATTGGAAGTGAAGGCCGTGGTGAAAGCGTATGGTTGGGTTTCTTCCTCTATTATATTTTGAGGGAATTAATGCCGCTGTTCGAGCGACGCTGTAAGCCGCGTCAGGTGGCCGAATACCGGCGGCGCATGGAGATGTTGGGGGTGGCGATTGATGCTACCTGGCGCGGGGATCGGTATCTTCGTGCCATCCATGATGATGGTACCGAGATTGGTGTCAAAGGCAACGGTATTTGGGAAGTGGATGCCCTGACGGCAGCTTGGGCGGTTTTTGCCGGGATTGATAAAGAGCGGGCGAGGACGATGTTTGAGACCGCTCTTCGGACTTTGGAGCGGGGTAATGTGATTCTGCTTGGTTGGCCGGCGTTGAACGAGCAGACCGCTCCTTTCCTCGGGCGGAGTTGTCGTTATCCTGAAGGTGTCCGCGAAAATGGTATGTATTGCCATGGTGTGCAGTGGATGGTCGGGGCAGCCCGGCAGATGGCGGAAGAGCGGGCGGCGGCAGGGGATGGGGTGGCGGCATAACAATATCGTG
>Ga0118677_10012690_pt1 | contig 12303 bp, 17 predicted proteins | sample AliMusrvi5mmetaG_FD_86154 | JGI IMG/M metagenome (GOLD analysis project Ga0118677, IMG submission 86154)
GAAGCCGGACCGCTGGCACGTCGCCCAGGATCGTCGCCCAGGTAATCGCCCAGGGTGAAGCCGGACCGCTGGCACGTCGCCCAGGATCGTCGCCCAGGGTGAAGCCGGACCGCTGGCACGTCGCCCAGGATCGTCGCCCAGGGTGAAGCCGGACCGCTGGCACGTCGCCCAGGGTGAAGCCGGACCGCTGGCACGTTGCCCAGGGTGAAGCCGGACCGCTGGCACGTTGCCCAGGGTGAAACAAAAAAAGGCCAGCGCATGCGCTGGCCTAACAATTATGCGCATGATATTTTCTAGTGAAAATGTTTCGACAACAATTGCGAGGGGGCGCATATCATAGGGATATACCCACCCCTCGCAACTAACTAAAATCAGTCTTTATTCAATTCGCCATAGTTGGCATATTCAAGGTATTCGTCGGCGCGCGCCCATTTGTCATCCCCCCTTTCCCACAAGGATTCTCTAATCCAATTGTCCGTATATGGTTTGTCATCGGCCACTTTGTAGCTTGCCATATATGGTTTGTATTCCTTCCGAATTGCCGATGTAAAGCGGGGGCATTCTATCATTTTGGTACCAACAAACCGCACGGTACGGCCGCCCGTTATGCAATCAATTTCCATGCGGCCGCAACACGCCTCTAAGTGATTGCAATCCGATGAATAATAGTAGGCCCCCTTAGAATACCCTATCCAAATTTCATGGTCGTGCGCCGACAGATACAAGCTATGGCCATCAAACCAAGACAACCCCCAGTAACCCGAAATATTTTCTAGCGCAATTTGATAGTCCCCTTGCGACAAGCTATCGATGAGATATTCACTATCGACCCGATACTTTGCGGGGGCCGAAACTATGCCATTATGCGCGCCGACAATGTGACCATAACGGAAAGGGTGAGCATTTTTGTTGGTAACACTTCCCCTTGTTGCGTATCGTGTATGGCCACTGATAAACCAAGTTTTCTTATCAAAAAAGTCAAAACACTTTTCTTCACATAGCACGTCTAGAGGGTCCCCTGCATGCTTATAAATATTCGATGAGGAATTGAAGAATCCTAAGCTATCCGTTCCCCTTTCCCTATTGGCAATCGCTAGGGCCCTAATTGTGCCATTATCAAAGCAACCTATTCCGCCAAAAATACCGCACATAATTACTCGACCCCCGCTTTCTCATTAGAGAATTGCGCTGCACGCTCATTGTAGAATTCGGTCAATTCTTCCCCCAAAATTGTGGCCATCCCTCCCCACAATTCGGCCCCACAGCCCTCATTATTAAAAAGAATTTCCAATTGATCTAAGGTTTGTCCCTTTACATATTCCACGAAAAACAAGTGCGCCTTTACCCAATTGCATACCTTAACATCGTTCAACGTGCTAGTGTGCAATCGTACTTCAAAAGTCTTATGCGAATTAAATGCGGACAAGTTTAACCATGTATATCGGTCTAGTCGGCGCGCCAATGTCTGAAAGGCGTAAATATTCCCACAATTCTCCAAATCTTCCCTATCGTAATTGTGCTCCCCACAATAAGTATTCTTGCGCCGGGAAAGGGGGACTAAACTTGCCCAAAATTTGTAGGTTAAATGGTAGGCGTAGGCAATTGCTTGCAATTCCTCCACATCACGCCCCCTCATATCAATATGAAGATGAAAACCACACTTGTTATCGACGGAGAATCCGGCGGCCGCGCTGCAGAATTCCCGAATTGCGTCTAATCCCTTGTCCGTTGATAGGATAGGCGAAATGAATTCCTTCCCCGTTATTGATCCATCGGCTTTACATCCGAATACGGTCTTATCCTTTATGTCAGTATGGTTCGGACACGACGAAGTCTCTAATTCGACGCCGAAACAAATATCACTATTCGTTTCGACACAAGATACACCAGGAACAAACCTTTTTGGCTCCCAGTATTCATTTTGGCCGCGCTCGCAACGTGAGCAATAGTATTCTCCATCGTCATTACAGTATCCTTCCTCTCGATCAACAGTCCGGCCACAATTCTCGCAAGTGCTATACAATTCATTGTAGCACGACTCGCAATAATCGTTCCCATTATCGCCGGAACAACTATAATCTCGGCGTATCGTATCGCTGCAACTATCGCAGGTAGTGTACGTTTCATCGTAACACGATTCACATAGGCACTCCCCATTTTCCCCGTGCATATCATCCATCAGCAATTCGCAATCGCACTTCTCGCAACGTGTGAATTGCTCATCATAGCAATCTTGACAATAAAAATCCCCGTTATCGGAGATTCGGCCATTATCATTATGAAAGAATTCCCCACATTCTGCGCACTCAGTGAAGTATGCGCTATGGCATTCGTCACAATAGCCATCCTCTAGCTTATCGACATGAAAACGTTCCCCACAATTGCAGCATGTAGGGTATAACTCACAATAGCAAGCAGCGCACAATACTTCCTCATCTTCCGATCCGATGAAAATGGCCCCGTCAATAACCCGATTACAATTGTCGCAATTCATTAGATTCTCCCCATTTTGTGAAGCAAGTTTAGAAAGGTGGTATTCCGACTAAATAGGGCGTATACGAATACTTGTATTCCGTATACTTGAACAATCAGTAACCCATGAGTTACAAGAGTCTTTTTTGTGATGTATCCCGACATGTTAAAAAACCCTAGGGGCCACATACTGTGTCTGAATGTAAGCAGCAACCACTACGATAACCAAAAACACGATTCCGATGTCCATTTTTGTTTCCCCTTTTTCCCCTTTTTTGTTTCCGGCTTTCCCTGCCTGAATTAAGTATACACTCGTATTCGCGGAAAGCAAACAAATAAAAAGCAAATAAAATAAAAAGATATTTAGTGGGTGACCCGCAAGGACCAGGTATTCGCTATGTAAAGAATAGTGAATACGGATTCTGGCGGGTTAGATACTGACGAGCCCCGCAACCCTGGATCGGCTGACGAGCCCCGCAGGCTGACGAGCCCCGCAGGTCTCCCCGCAGGCTGACGAGCCCCGCAACCCTGGATCGGCACACAGCCGATAGAAAACCATTAAAATCACCCTATGTGATAATGAAGTTATCCACATTGTGTCTTTATTCTAACATGTTGATAGCATTAGAGTTACGACGATATTTACTACCATTTTCGCGCGCGGTTGTATCCCCTCCCATTGACAACCATGCCGGACCCTATCCCCCATGAGTAGTGTATAGTTCGTCAATACACCCCGTAAGACGTAGGTTGTCGTTATAATCGGACGTTTTCCGCTCTGTCATCGGACGTTAGTTGATCCATTTTCGCTCCGATTGTATCGACTAGGGCAGTCTGGGGGTATGCGAAAAGGTGCGATTGTCCGGATTGTGAGGGTGGGGGCAGCCAGGGGGTCGGTTTATTCCTGTTATCCGGCACGACCATAACGACCGGCACAATCGGCTGCCGTTTCGACACTACTCACGGGGATAATTGGGGCTCTGACGCGGCAGGGGAGGGTTAAAACCGTCATGGTCCGGGAAAAACGATCGGTTTCGGCGGTCGGACCGGATTTTTGCGCAGGGCGTTTCAATTGGGCGGTGCCGCGTCACGGGGCATCGAGCGGGTCGGGCAGTGTAAGGAATAGTGCTCCCTTCTTCTTACAGCGACCAAGCCGATCTGGATTCTCAAAACCACCACCACGGCCCATGCGTCTCTCTTACTATGGAAACTAGCAAGCAAAAACATCGGCGTCAACTTCAAGAACTGCGTGATCGGTATCTCGGACTGGACACAAGCACCGCGACCCGAGCCCAGGAGGATCAGGAGGTCGCCGCCGGGCGGGCGGCCCAGGACGCGAAGCTCGCCGCCGTGCGTGCCGTCGAAGATGAACAAACGATAGCTGAGTCTGCGGCTTACTTGGCCTGGTCCCCGCCGCCCGGCTCCCCCTGTCTAAATGGGACGGAGCGGGCTGACCGTGTGAAAAAGAAAGCGGAGCAACTGCTGTATAAACGTCGGAATGAAGACGCCAAGATTCAAGCCGACCGCGACCGGGAGGACCGGCTGATCGCCAGTAAGCGGGACGCCCAGGACCGGGCTCGACCAGCCCGCACGCTCGACGGGCGGCGGGCTCAGTACGACGCCGCCGTCGCTGCCCTTAATGATGAGTTCGCTGCTAAGGAAGCCGCGAGAAAAGCCTATCAGAAGCAATACCAGAAGCACTATCGACCGGCTTACCAAGCCCGAAAGAAGTCCGCAACCCGCCAGACGCCTGTATCTGAGAAGGCTGAGTCGGAGGAGCAGTCCGAGTCTGACGCTGACCCTGGCTTCGAGGGGCTCCAGCCGTGGGATTGGTGCTGGTGAGAATTTTCAGTTTTTTCAAATCTGGAGGTTTTCAGTTACGGCCATAGTAATGAGTTTTCAGTCGAGTTTCTCATGTTTCTCATGTTTCTCATGCGTGTTTTGCATGTTTTAACATAAGAAAACATGTTTATAAACATGAGAAAACCTCGCGCTCTACTTGAAAATATGACAAACAAGGGCAAACAAGGGTGAGAAACATGAGAAACATGAGAAACTCGACTATTTTCTCGCTTCACTGGCCGTAACTGAAAACCTCCAGAATATTAAACACATACCTTTTTACCTAGGAGCACGAGAAATGACGCAAAGTGATCGGATGACTGAACTTGGAGTCGAGAGGGTGACACGAGTAGCCTGCGGGTTACCAGACCCGAAGACCTTTTTTAACAGCCCCGAGCGGGTTGCTGCCATACACGCCGCTAAGGTGGCAAAATCTGCGGCGATTAAGGCTGCAATCGCCGCAAAACAGACGGCTCAGGTCGCCGCGAGGCGGGCTGTCCGGCAGGAGAAGCGGCGTGCGATAAAGGCGGCGGCAAGGCTGATGCTCCGGGCGACAATACCTGCGCACCTTAGTGAAGATGCACGGATCGCCGAGGACGCCCGGCGGGCAAAGCTCCGGGCCGAATCCAAGGCCGAAGCCAAGGCCGAAGCCAAAGCGAGAGCGGCTGAGCGGCGGGAGGCGAAGAAAGCAGCCGAAAAGCTGGAAAAAGAGCGTCAGCAGTGCATAAAAGCAGCAGAATGGAGGGAAAAACGGCGAAAAACCGGGCGACCGGCGGCAATGCTCGTGGCCCGGTGGGCTGCCAAGCGAGACGGCTATACCGGATCGGCGATTGACAACTGCGCTCGCCGCCTGCTGACAAAGTACGGTCGGGTCACAACCGACTGGGACGAGATCGCCAGCCTGATCTTCCGGCAGTATCGCGGCCCCGGCAACCCGCCCGAATCAGAAGTCACGGAGCGGTGCAACGTGGAAGCGTGCCCAGCCAGTCCGGCGGGATGGCGTCGTAAAACTTCATAACCTCGTCAAACGACCCGTAACCATTGTCTGACGCCCAATAAATCAGTGCCAATCGCCCTTTTTGAAGGTTGAAACCCTTGGCAAGATACATCTCGAAGGTGTTGAACACGAAGAGCACGCCGCCGGGGTAGATTGTCGCATGCCAGACGAAGCGGTCACCTTCGAGGAGTTTAGCGATATTCCGAGTGGAAGCGGATGGATCGCCAGTCTCTTCTTCTAAGCCCTCGGGTGTGTAACTTTCGTTCTTCGCCGCCAGCAGAAGCATCTCGGACTTGAGAGGCACCATGATTGCTCCTTTTGTTAGGGTCTTATTAGAAGCTTAGCTAGCTTTATTTATTAAGTCAAGACCTGATTTGACTTCCTCAATACGATGGTGTAGACTTGATCTATAACCCAAGGAGCAGTCATGAAAATTGCAGTCTACTATCGAGAGGGCATGAAACAGGTCGGTAACAGCCTGGACACCCAGCGTGAGAGCATCAACACAATGCGGAACGTCGAGGTCGTCAAGGATTTCTATGAAGATTCTTCCGATCACCAGGGCAATCGGCCAGTCCTCGATCAGGCCATTGCCTATTGCCAAGCGATGGGTACCTGCTTGGTCTTCCCTGTAATGGGCCAGCTTGTGCGGAACCGCCGGGTCTTGCAAGCCCTGATGAACAGCGGCATCGAGTTCCTGGCCTGCGACGACCAGCAGGTCAACCGCAACACGGTCCACATCCTGGCAGCTTGTGCGGAGGAAGAGAGTAAGCAGATCAGCCAGACCTGCCGCGAGGTGCTGGCGACCTTGAAGAAGAAGGGCGTCAAGCTCGGGACGGCGAACCCCAATAATTGGAAAGTTATGAAAGAAAAGAGCGGCTGGAAGAAAGCCGTGAAAGCCTCGGTCGCCCGTCGGAGCGAGCGGGCTATTGCCCACTACGCCTTCATTATACCGGAGATCAAGCGTATGCGAGACAACGGCGGCACCCTGGCGGAAGTCACGGACTGGCTCAACGCCCAGGGCCACACGATGTCCAGCGGCTACCCGTTCACGCAGACTTCGCTGTTCAAGATTATCAAACGCTACTTAGGTGATGAGTACCTCGGCAAGAAACGCCACGGCGGGAGGCCAAAGAATGTCGTATAGTATGCGAGACCCATTTTACAACACCCGGTACACCGACGCTCAGTGGCGTGACGCCGAGAAGACGGTAGATCGCATCATCATTATTATGATCGGAATTGTGATCGCTTTTCTGCTCAACGTACAGTGGCAGAAACATGAGAGCGCGAAGACCGATGCGTGGCTCGCGCAGATATGCCCGCCGGTACACGTCCCGACCTATACACCCGCCCCGGCGAGCCCGCGACTACCGCACTGGGCGGCTGTGGAGGCCCAGCACCGGGCGGCGGGCGGCTACTGGGCGACCATTAACGGTAGCTTCCAGTGGGTTTCGCTTTGACTTCTGTCGATTCCGTGGTACAATTACATTATGAACCAATTCATCGCATACTATCGAGTCAGCAGCAAGCAACAAGGTGACGGCAAGAATAGCGGCACCGGCTACGGGATCGACGCCCAGATTCGTGACGTTGAAAACTTCAGCCAGCGTCGTGGCGGTGCCGTCATCGACGAGTACACCGAGGTCGAGTCGGGCTCGAACAATACTCGCCCCAAGCTGTGGGCTGCCATCGCCAAGTGTCGGGTGACCGGGGCGACGTTGGTGGTTGCCAAGCTCGACCGGCTCACCCGCAGCCTGCGTTTGATCTGCGACTTGGAAGAGGGCAACGTCGATTTCATCTGCTGTGACAATCCGAATGCCACGCCGCTCACGATCCACTTGCTGGCGGCTGTCGCCCAGGACGAGTTGCGTAGGATTTCGGAGCGGACCAAAGCCGGTCTGGCATCGGCGAAGCTGCGTGGCGTGAAGCTCGGCTCCGCCCGTCCAGGTTTTTGGAAAGACCGCGAGCACCTTTGGCGCAAGGGTCTGGAGACCGCCCGAACCAACAAGAGTGCGGAGGTCAAGAATCATTACGCCTACCTTCTGCCGCGCATCAAGTTGATGCGAGAGAATGGGGACACGCTCGAAACCATTGTCAAGTGGCTGAACGACGACGGGCACTTAACCAGCACGAAGAAGCCCTTCACGATTTCGGTACTTTACCAACTTATTACTCGGTCCTTTGGTCGTGGCTTCTGCGCATCTCCTGCTCGAAGAATCAACCTCAAGAAAGTGTCAGCATGAAAAATTACCCGCCCGCTTCTAAGTACCGATGGGTCGCTGGTCCTTATGTGCCGCCCGCAGGCGACGTGCTTCACGATGAAATGCTCGGGGAGGTCGAAGTCCTCGGGCACTCGAAGAAATTGCACTGGCCGCTGACTATGTATCGCGGACAACTGATTCCAGTGCTTTGCGATGGGCTCGTGCGTGCAATCTGCGAGGAGACGGAGCAAGCGGTCGCCCACTACTGGGAAGTCACGACCAACATCGTGAATCGGTGGCGGATGTCGCTGTCCGGCTGCAAGGAGTCTGCCCGCGTCCATACGGCCCTCGCGCTCAAGCGATATGATCCGGACTTCCGGAAGAAATACTATTAAGCGGCACCTGCGTAATTTTTCGGAATCGTCAAGTTTTCTTGCTTTTTAACTTGACTTGCTGGAATACGGTGGTATCATTATAATATGAACACCACCGAACGCCCGATCTACCAAATCCCCGTCAACAACCTGCGTGATCTTCAGACGAAGCTCGACGAGATGAATCGCCGAGCCGTCCGCCTCGGCTGCGAGCCTATCGCCTTGCAGTTCGGCGAGGAGTTCGACGTTGAACGCCGCTGCGAGCGCACCGGCATCAAGTACAAGATCAAGTACATCAAGGTCGAAGTCATCGGCGAGACGCCGAAGCTCAACGGCTGGAAGCTGATGGCGTCCATCGAGAAGCAGGAGTCGGGCGAGAACCTCGTTCGCTGCGTGCCCGGCGAGACCGTGCCGGAGTCCTACCGCACGACCGACGCCCACTGCGATCACTGCAACAGCGACCGCCGCCGCAAGGAAGTCTTCATCTTGAAGCACGACGACGGACGCTTTGCCCAGGTCGGTCGCCAGTGCATCGCCGACTTCCTCGGTCACCAAAGCGTCGAGAACATCTGCGGTCGGGCTAGCTGGCTGTTCAGCTTCTCGGAGGAGATGAACGACGCTTGCGACGAGGGCTACGGCAGCCGGGTCGAGATCACCCTGCCCATCGAGCGTTTCGTCGCTGCTACGGCGATCTGCGTCCGCCGCCTGGGATGGCTATCGAAGTCCAAGGCTGCCGAGATGGGCGAGGGCGGACCCATGTCCACGGCAGGTATCGCCTGGACGATCTGCACCGATCCGCACAAAAGTGTCCAGGAGTTGATCGAGAAGGAAAACCTCCACGCCGAGGAGCGGGACATGGAGATTGCTACCGAGGCTATCGCCTGGGCTCGCGGGCTGAGCGTGTCGGGGGCTGATGACTACCTGTACAACCTCGGCGTTGCCTGCCGTCTGGAGTCCGTGACCTACCGGACCAGCGGCATCGTCGCCAGCGTAGTTGCCGCCTACCTCCGCGAGCAGGACCGCACCAACGAGTTGGGGATGAAGGCGAAGCGGACGCCCGGCGTCCACGTCGGCGTTGTCGGCGAGCGTCAAGGGTTCACCGGTGTCACGGTCAAGTCGCTGAAGTACATCGAGAGCATTTACGGCGTGAAGACCCTCTGCCGCTTTGAAGACAAAGCTGGCAACGTCCTGATATGGTGGTGCAGCGGTGACAGCGATTGGCTCAAGGAGGGTGAGACTATCGACATCACCGGCACCGTGAAGAAGCACGGCGACTACAAGGGCTGGCTCCAGACCGAGTTGTCTCGCGTGGCGTCCGGTCTGCCGAAGGCGAAGAAAGCCCGCAAGGCGAAGGTCGCTCCGGTGCTCGATTCGCAGCCGTGTCCTTTTTGATTTGACTTTCCACGAATACCGTGGTAGTATTAAAGTATCACCACCGTTTATACAGAGGCAACCATGAACCGCGAAGACTACCTGCAAAAAGCCATTGACATCCTCCGTCCCGATTTCCACATTGCCGGGTTCTCCCTGCCCGAGCACATCCGTGTCTCGGTCGGCTTCCCGTCACGAGGCGGCTTGGGCAAGTCGAAGCGGGTTATCGGCGAGTGCTGGTCGGACAAGGCCGCCACTGACCGGAGTCACGCGATCTTCATTTCACCCATGCTTGGCAAGGCTGATGAAGCCCTCGCCACCCTGGTCCACGAGTGCCTGCATACTGCCGTCGGCGTCGAGCACAAGCACAAAGGACCCTTTCGCAAGGGTGCCAAAGCCATCGGCTTGGTGGGCAAGCTAACGGAGACGACCGCCGGAGATGCCTTGAAGGCCAGGCTCGAAGAGGTCGCCGCCCTGCTTGGTCCCTATCCGCACAGTGCGTTGTTTCACAGTGCCGGGGAGAAGAAGCAGAAATGCCGACTCCTCAAGGTCATCTGCCCGGAGTGTGGCTGCATCTGTCGGATGAGTCAACTGGCTACCGAAGACCCCGGCTGCCCGACATGTGCCTGCGGCGGTCAAATGGAACTCGAAATATCTGATGAAGCCGAGGAAGGCGGTGACGAATAACTATGAAATATCTCGCAATTATCCCCTTATTCTTTGCATCCGCCGCCCTGGCCCAGGGACCGGTCAACTACCCGCCCGAGGTCTACGCGATGAATGACGCCCAGTTCAAGCAGTGGGCAGACTCGATCAATGCCGGGCGAATCGCCGCCTGGAAGCTGAAGAAAGAAGAAGCCAAAGCTGACCAGCCGCAATATCTTGAGGTACAATCCGCGTTATCGGACAGTCACGCTACGGCGGGCAGTATGGATGTCGGCGGCAATGGCAAGGAGAATCGACGCACCTGGAACGACTCGGAAGCCAAGCAACAAAATGTCACCTTTAAGATTGATAACCCGAAGTACGTCAACCCTGGACCGCTCACGTTGGTGAACCCTTTTTGCCGACCCAAAGCGGCGACGGCGGAGGAACTAGCCGAGATAAAGCGTATCTACGACGAGGCTGGCGGCTATGTTCTCACCGTTCATTCGGCTGATGGCACTCCCCTTCACATGACAGTTGAGTAATGGTTATTCGACCTGCCGCTCTACACGAAGACCCAGACAAGGCTCGGCTTGGCGTCGGGCTAGCTTGCGAGGCACTTGGTGTCCGCTGCGAACTCAAGCTGGCCTCCTTATGGCTCGTGAAAATCCATCATGAGGAGCGGGAAACTTTCATTGCGTTAGCCCGCGAAGCGGCCGAGACAGGGAGAATATGATGGACGAAGAAGAATTCCTTACCCAGATGGCGGCCGGGACCGACATCCCTACCGCCTGGGCAGCCAGTGAGCAAGATGGTGAGCCGAGCGAGCCGGGCGACGGTTGCTTGCCCAGCCTCTTCTTGATGCTTGCCTTCGCAATAACAACACGATACCTTATATCGTAGGAGATAAAACGATGAGCGAGTTTACTGATTGCATTGTCACTGACCGATTGGTAACGGAGTGTCGGGCCTTTGTGCGCTGCGACGGCTGCGGTCAGATGGAATGGGCCACGGATCAGACCCAAGTTGATGCTTTTCGTCGCCTGGACCTCAGCCTGGACCGTCAGGGCTGGCGGTGCTATAGCGGCAAAGCCTACTGCCCGACCTGTGTCTTCAAAGAGGCACGAGAATGACCGAATGCCCATACAAGATGAAAATCCAGAAACGGGATAGCGAGTTTTGGATTCTCGGTGTCCCGGAGACGGATGGCGTTGGACCCTACACGCGCGAGGATGCCACCTTCTACATGCAGGCTATCCAAAACATGTGGAAATACGGCGACCGGGCGGGCTATGTCACGACCGAGAAGCGGAGAAAATAATTTCCTTGACTTTCTCGAATACGGTGGTATTCTTAATGTAGAGTTCAACACTGATTAACAACCAAGGGACCAATCAAATGTCATTCCTCCTCATTCAGAATCCGGGTATCGCTCCTATCGAAGGTTTCACCCTCTTAGGGGTCTCGACGACCCGCGACTGCGGCGTGGAGGGCACCATCGGTCAGTTCGGCAGTGGCTCGAAGCTGGGGCTGAATACCCTCCTGCGGTCGGGCTTGAAGGTGATCGTCTATTGTGGGAAAACGAGACTCGACTTCCAGACTAGGGAAGAGGAGATCGACGACGGCTTGACCCGTAAAACGATCAAACGGGTCGTCTGCAAGATGGGCGGCACTTCCACCCGCACCGTGGACCTTGGCTTCTGCCTGGACTACGGCACGATTGATTGGTCCGAGATCGACATGGCGGTCCGCGAGTATGTCGCCAACGCCCTCGACCGCACTGTCCGCGAGGAGAACGGCGAGTTCATTCCCGCCATTGCCGACGGACGCTTGCTAGTACAGATTGTCCCCGACGACACCCTGCGAGCCAAAGACGGCTACACGCGGGTCTTCATCGAGACCAACGAGGCGGTGACCACCTACGTCAACGAGTTGCCTAAGCGTTTCCTGCACTTCTCCGGCGATCCCTCCCAGGTGAAGAAGTCCTTCCTGCCCAAGGCCGACCGCAATCTCAACGGGAAGCGAACGGCTGTCATCTATCGCTGTGGCGTTTTCGTCCGCGAGATCGAGGACAACAAGGACGCCTCGGTCTACGATTACAATTTCAAAGCCTCCGAACTCGCCATCGACGAATGCCGGAATAGCAGCGATTATGCCATCAAGGCAGCCATCGCCCGTCTCTATCGCCGGGCATCGGCTAACGAGTTGATCCCTGTCTTCCAGAACTTTGTCGATCAGAAAACCGTCTTTGAGGCCGGCCTTGACGACTACTACATCTGCCCCGTCTATGAAACTCCCAAGGACGAGCAGAAAGCCAACTGGCAGCAGGCGTGGCAGGCGGTCGCCGCCGATGCCGTGTTCTGCGGACCGTCCAGCACTATCGCCACTTTTGTAGAGC
>Ga0118677_10012691_pt1 | contig 12302 bp, 7 predicted proteins | sample AliMusrvi5mmetaG_FD_86154 | JGI IMG/M metagenome (GOLD analysis project Ga0118677, IMG submission 86154)
GGTGAACTCATGATCGTTAAATCCATGCGCGAAAAATGGAAAGGCACAATGACTGACCGTGAGCGTTTCAACAATCAAATGCACTATTTACCGGTTGACCGCTGCTTCAATATGGAGTTCGGATATTGGGAAGAGAACTACCGGGAATGGAAAATGTTTAAAGACAATGGCATAAAATCAGAATGGCAGGCTGATGTATTTTTCAATTTTGACCGTATAGAAACAATCGGCGGCAATGTTTGGCTTTCTCCGGGATTTAAGACAGAAGTAATAGAAGAAAATGAAACAACCAGAACGGTTCGCAACGGGGACGGGCTTATCGCTGTTGAAGAAAAGAACAGCAGCAGCATCCCGCATTACCTGAAATCAAGTGTAGTAACACCCGAGGACTGGAAAAGGGTTAAAGAAGAGCAGCTTAATATCAATAATCCGGATAGAATAATTGATATTGAACTGCTTAAAGAAAACTGCCCGCCGGACCGCGACTTCCCGCTTTGTGTGAACTGCGGTTCAATGATTGGCAGAATTCGGGATATGCTGACCTTTGAAGGCTTGGCTTATGCTTGTTTTGACTATCCGGATATGGTCGAAGATATGGTGGAAACCTGCTGCCAGCTTGTTGAACACTTTTTGGACCAGGTTCTTCCGCACTTTGATTTTGACCTTGCAAGCGGCTGGGAGGACATCTGCTTTAAAAACGGACCGATTGTAAGCGTTGACTTCTTCAAAAATGTTGTTATGCCAAGGTACAAAAGAATCCGCAAAAAACTTGATGCTTACGGTATTGAGCTATGGTATACCGATTGTGACGGCGATGTAAGGCCGATTTTACCGTATTTGCTGGAGGGCGGTATCAACTGCCTGTTCCCGTTTGAGGTAAACGGCTGTGCTCACCCGGCGGAACTGTTTGCCGAATACGGAAAACAGCTCAGAATAATGGGCGGAGTGGACAAAATGGCATTGGGCTCAGGCAGGGACGCCATTGACGCTTATATGAAAACCTTAATTCCATTGGTTGAGCGTGGTGGATATATTCCGTTTTGCGACCATCGCTGCCCGCCGAATGTACCGGAAGAAGATTATTTGTATTATTTGGATTTAAAAGAGAAACTGTTTGGCATGAAATAGCCGGTTTTAGAAAAATTTATATAAAATTATACGGAGGGAACTAACAATGAGTATCTATGAGGAAATCAGCAGTGCTTTGCAGCAGGGGCGTAAACCAAAGGTTGAGGAGCTCGTTCAGCAGGCCATAGACGAAGGCCTAAGCCCGAAAACAATACTGGAAGAAGGCTTGCTTTCCGGTATGGCGATTATCGGCGAAAAGTTCAAAAACAACGAAGTTTTTGTGCCTGAGGTGCTGATTGCCGCGCGCGCGATGAACGCAGGCGTTGCAGTTTTGAAACCTCACATGACAGCGGCTGATATTGTTAACAGGGGTAAAGTTGTTATCGGGACCGTTAAGGGCGACTTGCATGATATCGGCAAGAACCTTGTTAAACTGATGATGGAAGGCAGAGGCCTCACCGTTATTGATTTAGGTGTGGACATTTCCGCGGAAAAATTCGTTGATGCTGCGATAGCAAATGATGCCGATATCATATGCTGTTCCGCTCTTCTTACAACAACCATGAATGAAATGAAAGAAGTTGTCTCACTTTCAACGCAAAAGGGCATCCGTGATAAAATAAAAATTATGGTCGGCGGCGCGCCGATTACTCAGAATTTCTGCTCTTCAATCGGTGCCGACCGTTATGAAGTTGATGCAGCTTCGGCTGCTGACGCGGCTTTGGAGCTTTGCAGCGCATAAAATAAACAGAAACGAATTTATAGGCAAGGGCTAAGCTCTTGCCTAATTTGTTTAGGGTGCTCCGTGCAACCCTAAGTTAGGAGAAAGATATGACTGAAAGAGAAAGATTTATAAAAGCGCTGAAAAGGGAACCGATTACCGGCCATGTCCCAACCTTTGAACTGGTGTTTTACCTGACAATGGAATCAATCAGAAAAACCCACCCTTCGCAAAGAACCTTCGGGCAATGGAATCAAATGAGCAGAAGCGAAAAAAAGACGCAGATGGAAGATATGGCGGACTGTTATATTGACATTGCGAGAAAATATCATCACAGCGCAATTTTCGCGCATCCGAATCCGGGTGATTTTGATAACACCATTTGGCTCTTGGAAACCATCCGTGAAAGGTCGGGCGATGAATTCTTCATTATGATGCATGGAGACCCGACTTTCAGCATGCCGGACGGCAACTATATGGAAGAGTTTACAGAGATGCTTTATGAGGAAGAGGACGCGGTGAAATTTGAAGCCGCACTGCGGATGAACAACAGCATTGATTTTGCCGAAAAGATGCAAAAACATCCCGGTTTGCTGGACGGTTTTGCGCTTTGCTCGGACTATTGCTTTAATGTCAATCCGTTTTTCAGCCCGGCGATGTTCGACACTTATATTGTACCTTACCTTGCAGGGGTAATTGCCGCATACAGAGAGATGGGCTTTTATTCCATTAAGCATACTGACGGCAATATTATGCCGATTGCTCAGCAGATGGTGGACTGCAAGCCTGACGCGCTGCATTCGCTTGACCCGCAGGGCGGGGTTTCTTTGAGCGAAATGCGCCGGCTTTACAGCGACAAAGTTGCGCTCATAGGCAATGTAAACTGCGGACTTCTTCAAACAGGTACAGAGGAAGAGTGCATTGCTGATGTTATGCGTTCACTGCATGACGGCATGGCAGGTTACGGTTACATTTTTTCAACCTCAAACTGCGCATATACCGGGTTGCCGCTGGAGCGATATGAACTGATGAATAAATTGTGGTGGGAACACGGCATTTATCCTGAAATATAAATATTTTGATAAATGAAGGGGTTTGACTTATGAAGAGAAATATGACCGAATGGCTTGAAAACATTAAAAACGACAAGCACAAAAAAGCATTTCCGATTCTTTCTTTCCCTGTCGCGCAGCTGATGGGTATTAATGTCAGAGAGCTTATATCCGACAGCGAGAAGCAGGCGCAGGGAATGAAGATTATTGCGGACCGCAATGAGGCTTACGGCTCAAACAGCTTAATGGATTTATCCGTTGAAGCCGAATGCTTTGGCGCGGAAATTTCGTATTCCGACAATGAAATACCTACTGTCAGAGGCAGTCTGATAAAATCAATGCAGGACGCACAGGCTTTAAAAGTTCCTGAAATCGGCTGCGGAAGAACGGGGATATATGTAAACGCTGTTAAGAAGGCAGTAACAACTATTGTTGACCGTCCGGTTTTCGGCTGTGTGATAGGCCCGTTTTCACTGAGCGGCCGTCTGATCGGCGTTACGGAAGCGATGATTATGTGCTATGAGGAACCGGAAATGGTTCATCTGCTGCTGGAAAAGGCAACAGAGTTCATCATTAAATACTGCCTTGCGTATAAAGCCGCCGGTGCCAACGGAGTCGCTCTTGCAGAGCCGCTTGCAGGTATGATGTCGCCCGCGCTTTCAAAAGAATTTTCCTGTGCATATGTCAAAAAAATAATTGCTGCTGTTAAAGATGAAAATTTCGCGGTGATTTACCACAACTGCGGCAATTCGACAATTTATATGATTGACCATATCCTTGAAGTCGGCGCATCGGCCTACCATTTCGGCAATGCTATTAAAATGAGCGAAATGCTGCCGCATATACCTGCCAATACCGTCGTTATGGGTAATCTGGACCCGGCAGGGCAGCTTCGCGACGGCACCGCTGAGACTGTCAGAGCGGCAACGCTTGAAATATTGAATGCATGCGGCAGAAACAGCAATTATGTAATCTCTTCCGGCTGCGACATACCGCCTTCGGCAAAATGGGAAAACATCGATACTTTTTTCGAAACCGTAAAAGAGTTCTACAGCTGATTTACAGGATAAAAACGAAAAACTAAAATAAAACAGGGCTGTCTTTACGAAAAACTCGAAAAGACAGCCCTGAAAATCTTGTGATAATCGCATTAAATTTAAAGCAAATATATACCGGAATCCAAAACTGCGTATTGTTTGTCATATACCCTGAAATATTTGTAAACAGGCTCATCAAAGGTGAAACAATCCTTAACCGAATAATCCTCTAATTTTATTGACCTTATTTTGCAGGAGTTTTTATTGCAAATGTAAAGCTTATCAAGGATTTTTGTAACACCTGCGGGGCAGTCAAAGGCATTGGATTTGCCGCCGCCGATACGAAGTAAAACTCTTTTCTCGGACGGGCAGAAACTGATAACCGCGTTGCGCTCGGGGACGGCGAACCAAATGCATTTTTCATCAACGGCAGGGCTCTGAATTGGCGCGCCTTGATAAAGAAGCTCAAGGTTGAAAACAACATCGCCGTTGGCGTTGAAAATAAAAAGTTCACCTGTTTTATAAACTACCGCAACAGCTCCGTTAGGGAAAAAAGAAGTTTCGCAATTTATAAAATCACCTAATTGTTCGGCAATGGTTCTAAAAGAAGAACCAAATTTTGCTTGAAGATAATCATTCTTTATAATGGGCTCCGAGTCTTTAAGTTCCTGGTCATAGTAGTGAAAAGTCACTTTGATGCTTCCGTTTTCAAGAAGCTCTTTTTTGGAATATAAAAAGCCCTGTTGAAAGGGCATAATATCAAGCAGCTGAGCATTCAGTATTCTTTGCAATTATTATCACTCCAACCAAACCAATATAAAAATTGTACCCCGCCAAGCCGGATCCGGCTGATAAGAACCTGCACAAGCAGGTGGGTGCCACCCAACGGTTTCGCGCTCCCTTCTTCCGGCAAGAGGCCGGGAGGTCTGCAATTCACCGACGGAGTTAAGGCTCCCGAAAAAAACGTGTTGGATCAATATAAGCCGTATTTATCGCACAAGGCAGGGCAAAAAGTTCTGTATTATATAAGAGCTATTTCTCTTCGATTTCACTGTCTATTTCGTAAAGATTGGCAAGACGGTCTTCGAAAATCTGACCAATCTCATTGAATTCGGCTTCATCCTCAATGGGCTCAAGGTATGTTTCTCCGTTTTCCTCGGAAACCTTAAGGATAATCAGCTCACCGTCATCATCGAGCATTTGCTCGGCTTCATCATACAGGGGCACCAGCGCTACATATTTTCCGTTTTCTGTTTCAATACGGTCAAGTTCTTCAAAAACATGCTCCTTGCCGTCTTCATCAACGACACTGACTATGTCGGGATTATATTCTTCCTGCATCGATAAATTCCTCGTTTCTTTGTTCTGATTATATTCTACCCACAACCGGGCAATTAGTCAATAGGAAAATATTATGAGTATAAAATATACATAAAATTCACAGTTGGTTAACAATATCTATTGACATTATCACTAAATGAAGGTATAATATAAATGAACAGAAGAGAATTATTATTGAACGATAGAGTTCTCAGAAAGTTCTGAGTGCGCTCCGAAAAGAACGCAAATAAATTAAAGGAGGCGGTTCCCTTGGACAAAGATAGCGTTCCGGGCAATGCAGCCACCCACAGCAGCCTTTCTGGCATTAAGACTTTTTAACGGCAGCAGCACAAAGAAAAGGAATCTATTAACCATTGTCTTTGCAAGCGCCGGAATCGGACAGATTTTGTATCAGCCATACCGGTTGTTTAAGTGGGTGAGAGGGAAAGAGATACTCGTGCCGAATTCAGCAATGTACTCGTGTTATTTATAAGTTTTAGCGGGTCGCACAATCTGTTGAGCACTTGATACATCCTTTCTCAAAAAACTGAATAATATTTTAGCGCCCCGCGGCATAGCTGCGGGGCGTGTTCATTTGGCTGCAAAAATACGAAAGAGAGCAGAAATTGATTGTAAGTTAAAGTATAGTTTGTTATAATTAATTGAATATTAAACATATATGGTGATGAAATGAAAGACTTTGAAACTTCCAAAGCAAGAGCCGCCGAACTTCGTGAGGCTGTTAACTATCACAGCAATAAATACTACCTGGAAGACAGCCCGGAAATTGAAGATTTTGAATATGATAAGCTGCTGCGCGAACTGACGGATATTGAGACCCAATACCCCGAGCTTGTAGCGGCTGATTCGCCGACGCATCGGGTAGGCGGTTTTGCCGATGACCAGTTTGAGGCTGTCATCCATTCTGTTCCGATGGAAAGCCTGCAGGATGCATTCAGTCTTGATGAAGTCAGCGCGTTCGACAGCCGTGTGCGTGAAACGGCGCCGGATGCAGTATATATTGTGGAGCCGAAAATTGACGGGTTATCTGTTTCACTCGAGTATGAAAACGGTGTTTTCGTCAGAGGTTCCACCAGAGGGGACGGCCTTGTCGGTGAGGACGTTACCGTAAACCTGCGCACGATCCGCTCCATCCCATTAAAGCTGAATACCGCGATACCGTTTATAGAAGTTCGGGGTGAAGTATACATGCCGCGCAGCACATTTATGCGGATTGTCGAACAGCAGGAACTCAATGAGGAAAAACCGTTTAAAAACCCAAGAAATGCTGCTGCCGGTTCGTTAAGGCAAAAAAACCCGAAAATTACCGCGCAAAGGTCTTTGGATATATTTGTGTTTAACATTCAGCAGGTCACAGGCGTGGAACTTTCGGACCATAAAAGCTCATTGGATTTCATAAAAAACCTTGGCATCAAAACGATTCCGTTTTACAACGAATTTAGAACTATGGATGAAGTGATAAGCGAGCTTGAAAGAATAGGCGAAACCAGAGGGACTTTACCTTTCGATATTGACGGCGCTGTTATAAAGGTGAACAGCTTTGCCCAGCGCAGAGCTTTGGGCAGCACATCAAAATTCCCCAAGTGGGCGCTTGCCTATAAATATCCGCCGGAAGAAAAGCAGACGAAACTGTTAAACATTGAAATCAATGTCGGCAGAACAGGCGTTTTAACCCCGACGGCAGTCCTGGAGCCGGTGCTTGTCGCGGGGTCAACCGTAAGCAGGGCAACGCTTCACAATCAGGATTTTATAACGGAGAAAGATATTCGAATCGGTGACACGGTTATAATACGCAAGGCAGGGGACATCATTCCCGAGGTGCTGTATGTGGTCAGCCACAGTGAAAATTCACAAAACTACCGTTTGCCGGATATCTGCCCTTCCTGCGGCGCAGAAACAGTCAGAGAACCGGAGGAGTCGGCAGTGCGCTGCCTGAACCCGGAATGCCCGGCACAGCTTTTGCGGCTGTTAATTCATTTCTGCAGCAGAGACGCGATGGATATAGAAGGTTTGGGTGAAGGAATTTTAGAACGGCTTGTTAACGAGGGTATGCTGAAAACAGTTGCGGATATTTACCGTCTTAATTTTGAGCAGATTTCGGTGCTTGACAGGTTTGAAAAAAAATCCGCTTCAAACCTTATTGCGGCAATCAATACCTCAAAAGAAAATGATTTGTACAGGCTTATTTTTGCCTTGGGCATCCGCCATATCGGGCAAAAAGCGGCAAAGCTGTTGGCAGAGCGCTTTAACACAATGGATGCTGTTATGGAAGCATCTGCCGAAGAAATATTAGGCATTGAAGGCTTCGGCGGCATCATGGCAAACAGCGCAACCGATTATTTTGCTTTGCCGCAGTCAAAAGCATTGATGGAAGAATTAAAAGAAAACGGCTTGAATATGAAATCAAAAAAAGAGATTAAAGATACCCGATTTTCGGGCAAGACATTTGTTTTAACCGGTACCTTGCCGACCTTTTCCCGCATCGATGCAACCGCGGTTATTGAAAGCTTCAACGGGCAGGTTTCATCCTCCGTTTCAAAAAAGACGAGTTTTGTGCTTGCGGGCGAGGATGCCGGCAGCAAACTCATTAAAGCGAACGAACTGGGTGTTGCGGTTATCAGCGAAAGTCAATTTCTTGAAATGATCAAGTAAGTATAAAGGCTTACAATTTGTTACTCTCAGCGTTCATTCTAATCCTGAATGAAGATGTCATCCTGAACGCAGTGAAGGATCTTACCAGTAAGAACCACCAAGATTCTTCGGCACCCTGTTCCTCAGAATGACACACGTATGTCATCCTGAGCAAAGCGAAGGATCTTGCGCAAATGTCATCCTGAACGCAGTGAAGGATCTTACCAATTAAGTACTACCAAGATTCTTCGTCGCTCCGCTCCTCAGAATGACACGTTGCATGTCATCATGAGCGAAGCGAAGTATCTAATAGAATAATTATTTAAGACTACCGGTACTGCCGGTGGTCTTAAATTTTACTTTTCTCCGTTTCTTAAACAAAAACAAAAACATCGAAAAATATCTATTATTAGCATTGATATTTTAGAAAATATATGATATTATTTTAAATAATTAAACTATATATATCTGGAGATGAAACATGTTCAACTTATCCAAGCCTCAAACCGCCATATATGAAATGGACAGATTTTTAGGCGGCAGCGTCTGCAACATAGCGGGAGCCATTTTGTTCGAAGAAGAGTATGAAACAGATGTTCTAGAAAGAACAATAAACAAGTTAATCGAAAGAACGGAAACTCTGCGTACAAGAATTGTTATGCAGGGTGGTATTCCTATGCAAACTATTAGTGCTTACAAAGTGCAAAGCATTAATTCGGCTTTCTTTAGTACAGAAGATGAATATAAACAATGGACAAATGAAAATGCCCGCATCGGAATCGACTTGTTTTCAACTCTTTATGAATTTACCATAATCAAAACCCCGGAGCACTGCGGAATCTATGTCAAACTGCATCATATCATCGGTGATGCCTGGACATTAAGCATCCTTGCGAATCAAATAAACAGCATACTTTCCGGTAACGAAACCGCAACATATTCGTATACGGATTATCTAACAAAAGAAAAAGAATATGTAAACAGCGAAAAATACGCAAAAGACAAAGAATATTGGCTGAATGTTTACGATAAAAACAATGAGGTCAATTATCTATCCGAAAAAGTCACAAAGGGTTATGAATCAGAAAGATACAGTGTAACACTTACCGAAGAACAGACAAATGAAATCAAAAGCTACTGTAAAAAAAGCGGCATATCGGAGTTTGTGCTTTTTGCCACGACAGTTGCCGCTTACTGCAACAGAATAACCGATAAAAATAACTTTTATATTGGCACACCTGTTATTAACAGGGCAGGAACCGTTGATAAAAACACAGTCGGAACATTTATCAACACGATACCGGTTGCTGTGAACATTAACGAAGAAGACACCTTTACGGATCTATCAAATAAACTTACAACCGAAATGGCTTCCAATTTTCGCCATCAGAAGTTTATATACAGTGACATTTTAACAGCATTGCGAAAGGAAAAGAATCAAAGCGAAGTGCTGTTTGATGTTGTTGTCAGCTATCAAAATGCAAAAATATTCGGCAACAATGATTTTGCGTGTAAAACCGAATGGTACTATCAGGGCTTGCAAACCGAAAGCTTGCAGGTGCATATTGATGACAGAGACGACTGCGGAACCTTCAGCATAAACTACGATTATCAGATAGAAAAATTCAGTAAAACCGAAATTGAAAGCATGCACGGTCATTTAATGAATCTTATCAATTCAGCAATGGATTTTGAGGATAAGAAGATATACGAACTTAACATTCTTTCAGACGAAGAACTTCGAACGTTGCTTTATACATTTAATGATACGACAGTCCATTACCAAAATGATAAGTGCGTACATCAACTTTTTGAAGAACAAGCGGAGAAAACCCCAAACACAACGGCAGTGATAGCCTGTGACAGAACACTAACATATGAAGAACTGAATCAACAGGCAAATAAAATAGCAAACGGATTGATAGCGTCAGGCGTTAAACAGAATGATATTGTTGCATTTATATTGCCAAGATGTTCCTTCCTTATTTCAACTATGCTTGGTATCCTAAAAAGCGGTGCCGGATATATACCGATTGACCCGGATTATCCACAGGACAGAATTGAATACATGCTGAAAGACAGCAATGTTAAAAGTGTTATCACAACGAATGAGAGGTCAAAGAAGCTTTCTGTATATGCAGAAGTCTTTGATGTTGAGTCATTGCTGTTAAATACCAATCATGCACAGCCTCAAACTGATGTTTCTGACAGCGATTGTTTTTGTGTTCTGCATACATCAGGGTCAACCGGCAGACCCAAATGCGCATCGATTTCTCATAGAAACATGACAAATTTTATAGTATCAAATCAGTTTTTGCTTACAAATATCGAATATGTCATTGCAATTAATACTGTAACCTTTGATGTGTTCCAAATGGATACGGTTTTTGCAATTGTCAGTGGCGTGCCCACTGTGCTTGCTAATGAGAGTCAGCAATATATTCAAAGCGATTTTGAGGCTATGATGAGCCGCTATAAACATTGCTTGTTCTGGGCAACCCCGACAAAAATAAAAAACTATATTGACAATAGTTTTGACGGTTCTTTCTTTAAAAATATCGATTGTTTTGTCTGCGGGGGCGAAATATTTAAAGATGAGCTTCTGAAGTTGATCATATCATTGAACAACAATGTTCAAGTTTATACGGTATATGGTCCAACCGAAACTTTAATATATTCAACATTACAGCATCTTTATGGAAGACCTACAGTTCAGTTGGGTGATGAATACCTGTGTAATAATAATGACCATGCCGTAAAAGATTTTCAAAGTAATAAATGTGTTCATCATTTGTTTGAGGATCAGGTAGAGAAAATTCCCGACAAAACGGCTGTTCTTGCTTGTGATAAGACATTGACATTTAAAGAGCTGGAACAACAATCCAACATAATAGCAAATTCTTTACTTGGGAATAGTATAAATGCTAATGATATTGTTGCAGTAATTTTGCCTCGCAAGAGCTATTTGATATCAACAATGTTTGGTATTTTAAAAAGTGGAGGGGCATATTTGCCAATTGACCCAGACTATCCCGAGAAAAGAATAGCTTATATATTACAAGATAGTAAAGCAAAAATGATTGTTACAACAAAAGAAATTGCAGGAAAGACAAATTTATCCGGAACCACTCTCTTTATTGATGAGATTCTTCAAGGCAAAAAGGATACCAAACCGAAAACAAAAACTAATGCGAACAACTTATGTTACTGTATTTACACATCCGGCAGTACGGGAAAGCCAAAAGGCACCCTAATTATGCACGGTTCTGTTGTAAACTACTGCAATAGTAATATTGTGCAAAAAATTATTCCCGACAGTTCTTATACCGTTCTTTCAACGACAACAATTGGATTTGATATATTTGTTACAGAAAGTATTTTACCGATTGTAAACGGTATGACTATTGTATTAGCTAATGAAGAGCAGTCAAAAGTTCAAATCGAGCTTAACAAACTTGTGCTTTCCAGTAATGCAAATGTTTTGCAAACCACTCCTTCAAAGATAAGACTGCTGACAATGGACGATAATCAAAATAATTATCTGGGTAAATTAAAAATAATTCTTCTTGGCGGCGAGGCGTTAGACGCTGAAATCGTAAAGAGACTTAGTGAATTTACAAGTGCAAAAATATTCAATATGTATGGACCTACCGAAACAACTGTTTGGTCAACAAGCAAAGAGATTAGCTATTGCAAATCAAATCGTGATAATTTGTCGTTAATAGAAAACAACAACATGTTAAATAATTCAAGCAGTAGCACATCAGGATGTACAAAGTATAAATGTATACATAAATTGTTTGAAGAGCAGGTAATGAAAACACCGGATAAAATAGCTATTGTTGCCTGCGACAAAACATTAACATATAAAGAATTGGATTTACAAGCAAATAAAATAGCAAACGAATTAGTAGAATTAGGGATAGCTGTTGATGATATTGTTGCGCTGATGCTGCCACGCCGAAGCTATTTGATTTCAACAATTTTTGGTATATTAAAAAGCGGAGGGGCTTATCTTCCTGTAGACCCTGATTATCCCAAAGACAGAATTGAATATATGCTGAAAGATAGCTGCGCCAAAATTATAATCACATCAGAAGATATTAGAGGAAAAATTTCTTTTACTGGTGAAATCTTAAACATTGACAAACTTTTAAATAACAAAAATTACTCTCAACCGAATGTTGAAGTTAATGGTGAAAACGCCTGCCGAATCAAAGCAAGGATTGTACGTTCCCCCCACGCCGCTTTCGGCGGAATAGGTAAATGAACTTGCGGCTTTCGTGACGCTTACCTGGACGCCTTCAACCCCGGAGGTGTAAGTCTGGATAAGCCCGGCCGCGTTCATTATCTGTGTCAGGGCTCCCGTCACAAGCGACGGCTCGGCATCCGGAGCAACGGTCTTCCTGACCCGGACCCAGTCCCAGACAACGGAGCAGACCTGGCCGACAC
>Ga0118677_10012692_pt1 | contig 12302 bp, 10 predicted proteins | sample AliMusrvi5mmetaG_FD_86154 | JGI IMG/M metagenome (GOLD analysis project Ga0118677, IMG submission 86154)
TTTGCTTTGGGGTTCGAAGGCGCACTGGCCGACTCCAATGCCTTCTGGACGCGGAAACCGGCGACCGCCGCGCGCGTGCAGGTGCCTGAAGGGCCCATCAACGAAGTTATCGAGCAGAGCCTGCGCTTTGCCGAGGTTATAGCCGAGAAGAATCCCGCCGATGGGCAATATGCGTTCCGCAGCGGTTCATTCATCTACTCGGATATCTGGACCACGCCCCACGCCATGAATTGCATCATGCTGCTCGATACCCTCGGCTACCATGAGATCGTCGAGCGACACCTGCGCATCTTTAAAAAAGAGCAAGGCACCGTCATACCGCCCGGCGACGCCTTTACCCTGCATCCCGGCTACTTGAGCAGCCCGAAGTCGCTCACGTCCATCGACTGGATCTCCGACCACGGTGCGCTGCTCTACACTATCGCGTCGCATGCCCTGCTTTCCGGCGATAGGCAATTTACGGAGGAATGGACGGATGCCATCGTGAAGGCCTGCGATTTCGTCAAGGATGCCCGCGCCATCCGCGGGCACGGGGGCGTGGAAGGCATCCTCCCCGCCGCCGTACCGAACGACTGCAAAGTGATCCTGCAAGCCGTATGGAACGACGCCTGGGCGTATAAGGGCTTGATAACCGCCATCAAGGTCTTGCGCATGATCGGTCATCCGCGTGCCGAAGAATTCGCTGCCGAAGCCCGCGACTATCGGGCAACCTTTACCGCGGCATTCCGCGAAAAGTGCCGCACCATGCCGCGCTGGCAACATGATAACGGCCAGGAATACCCGGTCACTCCGCTTGCGATTACCGGCGATTCGGAGGCAGATCGCCGACATGCCTTCTACCTGGATACCGGTCCGCTCTTCCTGGTCTTCGCCGGGTTGATGGATGCCGATGATCCGCTGATGGACGCTACACGCCGCTGGTTCAGCGAAGGACCGCCGACGAAACTCTATCGCCGCGATGGACGTTTCGACCAACTGCCCTGCGTCTATCGTGAAATGTCGAGCTGCGAGCCCTGTTATAGCTGGAACGTCTTCCATCCGCATCAACTGGGCGACCGGGAGAAGTTCCTGGAGGGGATGTACAGCCTCTTCGCTGGTTCAATTTCTCGCCGCACCGGCATCTCCTGCGAAACGCGCGGCGGCATCACCGGCAACCTCTTCTCCGCGCCGTTGCCGATCTATATGGCACGCCTGTCGGTCATCGACGATCAAATTGAAGATGGGGCCCTGCATCTCCTGCGCCTGATGCCGTTGGCCTGGCTGCAGTCAGGGGAGGAGGCGATCTTCGAGCGCATGCCGACGGAATACGGTCCGGTATCATTGAAGACAAAATACCACGCGGAGAACAACACGCTGCGGGTGGATTTCGACGCCGAGTTCCGCACTCCGCCAACCCGCATCATGCTGCATCGCCCGCCAATCGAAGGTCTGCAGCAAATTCTTTTCAACGGTCAAGCTTTTGACGCGGATGCAGGCTGCCGTATCGTAACATTGTAATACGAAGGGAGAACCGGCAATACCGGTCCTCCCGATGCAACTGGGGGAACAATCAGTCCTTGACCACTGGCGCCGCCTTATAGGAGAGATCGGCGGCTGGTGTTTTGCCATTCCAAGAGAGGAGACCCGGGAAGCTGACGGTAACCTCTTGCCCGGCAACCAGGGGTTTATCAAGCGTGATCACGATGCCCATATTATCGGTCAAAAGTCGAAGTTTGCGGATTTTACCCATTTCAACGATCGGCAAAGTTGCGGCCCCAAAGGTGGACTTTTTCACACGGTAGGAACGTGCTTTGGACGCGACCTTTGGATCGAGCGGGATATTGCTGGTGAGGGTAATATCGCTGCCCGTGGAACTTTGGAGTTGCAGGCGCAATACCCGCAGCCGGAAAGGCGAGGCGGGAAGTCCGGCCATGCTGAACAGATTCCCCTGCGGATAATCGTTCCAGCCATAGTAGAGGTCAGGCAAGATCTTCTGACCGGTCATATCGACAACGACGGACTTTTTATCCACCTTGGCGACGGCTGGTGCAATCGTGCCCTTTGCGTCAATGAAGAAAAGATCGTTGATGGCGCCGTTCGGCGCATCCTTGGCGATAAGTCCGTTTTGGGCATGTTCGAACGAGAGGATGACCTTATCGCCGACCCGTTTGGCGGACTGCACGATGGGGCTGAAGCCATCCGTAGTCTTCTTGTTGTAGATCATGCTGTTTGCCAGCAGGCCCAACCGGTCGCCGATGACCTTTTTATCGGGCGGATGCAGATTGCCATCCGTGGCATCAAAATAGATCGCCATGCCGGTGTTGGGCTGGGCCAGTGTCATCACCTGCTGCTCTCGCAGCGGCGGCCAGCTACTATTCAGGTTTGCCACGGGCGCCGGCGGTTTACCGCCGATACGGGGCAACTGCACGTAGAGGAAGGGGAAATCACCCTCATTCCAGGCGGCACGCCAGGAACGGATCATGGCGGACATCAGGGCGTCGTATTTCGGGGCTTGCGGAACGTTGGATTCCCCCTGGTACCAGATGGCGCCGCGAATTGCGTACGGCTGCAGCGGAGCGATGAGTTGGGTATACAGCGAACCACCGCTTGTATAGCCCATGGACTTCAACGTCTCGATGGGCGTCCACAATTCCGCCGCCGTGCCGCCAACCGCCGCCTGAATCAGCCCGACCGGCACGTGGAGCTTTTCGGTCAGCCATTTGCCGAAGTAATAGCCCGTGCCGCTGAAATTCTGGCTGGCGGCGCCTTCCGCGGCGTTCCATGGACCGGAGCCGTTGGAGAGGCGAAGCGTCTCGGTCTTTTCTTTCGCGGCTTCCGCCGCTGTCGAACACAGACTGACCGGCCACCACATATTCGATTGACCGGAACAAACCCACACTTCGCCGACAAAGACTTTGGTGAAGGTGATCGTATTCGCGCCGGCGATGGTCAGGGGCCAGGGACCGCCGGGTTTCATCGTGGCCAGGTCAACACGCCATTTACCGTCGACCGCTACGGTGGAGACAGTCCGTCCGTTGAAGGTGACGGTGACCTTCTCACCGGCAGTCGTCGCCGTGCCCCAGATGGGCACTTTGATGCCGGTCTGCAGCACCATGCCTTCGCCGAAGACCGGCGCCGGTTTGACATCCGACCAGACACACAGGGTAGAGAGCACGAGCAATAATGCCGAAACGATATATCGCATAATCATCCTCCGAGTGAGCGGTAACTCTACCTGGAATATTACCGCGCTTTTTGGGGATTGTCTATGTCGCGGAACTGACCATATTGTTCGCCGCTATGCATTATTGACGCAGATTGCTGCAGGCAACAGCCTTGTCAGGGATGAGTTCCTGGTGTAGGCTAAGCTTATGATCGTATCGGCGCCGGCGAAAATCAATCTGACCTTGCGCATCATCGGCAAACGCCCCGATGGCTACCATGAACTCGAATCGGTGATGCAGATGCTCTCGCTCGCCGATTCGCTGGTGATCGGTGACGCGGACACGCTGCGGTTTACCTGCTCCGACCCGGCGCTGGACGGTGAAGACAATCTGGTACTGAAGGCCGCGCGGCTGCTGCTGACCCGCTGCCCGGAAGGGCGTGGCGCGCGCATCCACCTGGAGAAGAAGATCCCGTCTCAGGCCGGATTGGGTGGGGGGAGCAGCGATGCGGCGGCGGCGCTCAGCGCGTTGAACGAATTCTGGGATATTCGCCTGCCCGCGGATGAGTTATTTCCGCTTGCCGCGCAACTCGGCTCCGATGTCCCGTTTTTTATGAACGGTCCCTCGGCGGTGGTGCGCGGTCGCGGTGAAGAGGTGACGCCGGTCATCAATAAGACACCCTGCCATATCGTGGTGGCGAAACCCACTGCCGGGCTCTCCACGCCCCGCGTGTATGCCGATTTGCATGCGCCGGTGATTCCGCATGGCGCGGAGCAGCCTCACAGACTCCCGGAAACGCGCGCGATGATCCGTGCATTGGAGACGGGCAATATCGAGTCCGTCGCGCGTGCGGTCAGCAATGCCCTCGAAGGTCCCGCGCTGCAATTGCTGCCGGAGCTCTATCCCTTGCGCGAGCGAATGCTGGAGCAGGGGTGCCTTTCCGTCCTCCTCTGCGGCAGTGGATCGGCGCTGTTCGGGATCTGTGCGGATGCCGAAACCGCACGCCGCGCGGCTCTCGAATTGACCAATGATTTCCCCTGGACATGGTCCGGCCCCTGGTTACTCTTCCGCTAGCGTCGAGACAGATTCTTCCCACTGCCCTCGTCTCCTTGGGCGATTTTTGCACATCGCCGGTGCTGGAAGCGTGACGTTGCCGGGAAAGACAACTCTGGGGCCGCCGAAATACAACTGTATCGCGTTCCCCGAGGAGTGACACAGATGAGATATCGCCAGATGCTCGCCGCTATTGTAGCCCTGCTCGCGCTCGGGGTGTACGCGCAATCCACTTCCGTTGTGACGGATGATGTCACCCGGCATGCCAAGGCGCAGTGGCAAAAGTCCTATGTCCCTGCGATTACCCCGGTGAAGGCGCAACCTGCGGTGCCCACGCAGCAGATGAAGGCGCAACCGGTTGCCGTTACCGGGGTAATTCTGCACATGCGGTTGCGACCATATACGCCGCCTCCGCCGCCGGTCTACTACTATTATTACAATTACAACTATGTCCAGCCTTATCAGCCATATTACGGCTACAACCCACCGTATGCGTATAATGGCATCGGTAGTGGTGGTTACGGATCGAATTACGGGCAGATCGTCCCTGCACCGCCTTTCGTGGCGCCGCCGGCGTATATTCCGAGCTTCACCGAGCCGATCCCACCGCAACCAATGATTGTAGAGATTACACCGCATGGCATTATCAGGCGGCCAGATCCGCATTTCCAATTGGAAATCATCCCGCTACCGCCGAATTATCTGACGACAGGATCTGCCATATACCAGACACCTTCGCCTTACTATTATGGACCCTATCCTCCCTATTATGGTGCACCATAATCGGACCAGGGCTCAACCGCAATCGATACCCGGGATGGCTCTCGCTGAATCGTCCCGGGTTTTTCATATGCGGTACCAAGCGGTTGATGTCATAGTCCGAACAAGGGGTTGACAAGTCTCGCGATATTCAGGCATCGTTTACAGCAGGTTCGTGATAGACGATCTCTGAAAATGTAAGCATGGCGTAAGCTATCTGTCAGAGTATTGTCGGATCTATTTGTCAGGATATACTCGGACTTATAACCGGCGAGTGAGAGTCCACGATTCGCCTGCGGATCGATTACCTGCTGGATTCAGTTATCTTCGGGTATAATTGGTATAATTCTCAAACAAGTCGATCCGCCGAGAGAGGGTATTCATGGCCAAAGAACGCATTCTGGTTGTCGATGACGAAGAAGAAATCCTCGAACTCCTGCAGTACGTCCTGTCGAAGAACGGCTATGCCGTCACCACCGTCACCTCCGGTGAAGAGGCCATTGCCATGGTACGCATGATGCGACCGGACCTGGTGCTGCTGGATTTGATGCTGCCGGGCGTGAACGGATTGGATGTCTGCAAAATATTGAAGCAGGACCCGGACACCGCGGGCATCTCCATCATCATGCTGACGGCGAAAGGGGAAGAAATCGATATCGTCACCGGTCTTGAACTCGGCGCCGATGACTACATCACGAAACCTTTCAGCCCGCGCGTCCTGCTTGCCCGGGTACGGACCGAATTGCGCCGTGGAACGAAACTCACCTCGGAAACGCCGGCGACCGTGCGCATCGGACAGATCCTGATCAATCTCGAACGGCACGAAGTGTTCGCCGGCGATGAATTACTGGATCTGACCTACACGGAGTTTTTAGTGCTCCATTTCCTCGCACACCGCCCCGGACGCGTCTTTACGCGCTACCAGATTATCGACGGCATTCGCGGCGATGATTATGCCGTCACCGACCGTTCCGTCGATGTACAGATCGCCGGGCTGCGGAAAAAACTCGGCGCGTTCGGTAATTATATCGAAACCATCCGTGGGGTCGGCTACCGCTTGAAGGATAATCCATGAAACGGAAACGTCTGCTCTGGCAATTATTTCCTTCATATTTGCTGCTGGTTATCTGTGCGCTTCTCGCGGCTACCTGGTTCGAATTGGTCTCGCTGCGGACGTTCTACCAGAAGCATACCTATGCTGAACTCCTCACGCAGGCGCATCTCGTTCAATCATCATTTGAACGCCGCCTGGCGACCGATGATCTCTCCGGCATCGATCCGCTCTGCAAAGCGCTGGGGAAACAAAGCGGCACCCGCATCACCATCATCCTCCCGAACGGTACCGTCATCGGGGACTCCCAGGACGATCCCCGGATCATGGTGAACCATGCCGACCGTGAGGAAATCATTCAGGCATTGCGTGCAGGGTATGGTGAACATTCCCGCCCGAGTAAGACATTGGGCATCGAGATGATGTACGTCGCCGTCCCCCTGCAGGCACATGGGAAAGTCGTCGGTGTGTTGCGCACGTCATTGCCGGCGCTCTCCATCTGGCAACCGATACGGCAAATGGACTTTCAGGTGATCCTTGCCGCGTTGATCATCACCGGGCTGACGGCCATTATCAGTCTGGTCATGTCACGCCGCATTATTCGTCCGATTGATGATTTGAGAAGCGGCGCACTGCGTTTCGCGCGGGGCGATCTCAAACAAAAACTGTTAGTGCCTGATTTCGAAGAGATCGGCAGCCTGGCGGAAGCCATGAATGTGATGGCTCTGCAACTTGATGAGCGCATCAGTACCATCCTGCGCCATCGGAACGAACAGGAAGCAATCCTCTCCAGTATGATTGAAGGCGTGCTCGCGGTAGATATGGAGGAACGGGTCATCAGCCTGAACAGTGCCGCGGCCGGCATGCTGCACGTCGAACGGGAACTGGTGCAGGGACGTTCCATTCAGGAAGCGATTCGCAATGCCGACCTGCAGCATTTTGTCGGGAGAACCTTGCAGGGATCACAACCCGTTGAAGGCGATATCGTGCTGCGTGACGGTACGGAACGTTTCCTGCAGGCTAATGGCGCGATCATACACGATGCACGGGAAATCGCCATTGGCGCGGTCGTCGTGTTGAATGATGTGACGCGTTTGCGGAAATTGGAAAAGATGCGTCGAGATTTCGTGGCCAATGTCTCACACGAACTGCGGACTCCGCTCACTTCCATCAAAGGTTTCGTCGAAACGCTGGTGGATGGCGCACTGGATGATCGTGAGGATGCCGAGCATTTCCTGCAAGTCATTTCCAGTCAGGTTGACCGGTTGAACGTGATAATCGAAGATCTACTGCTGCTTTCGACCCTCGAGCAGGGGAGTGAGCGCTCTGAGATAGGATTAGAAGAGAGTCTGGTCAGCTCCGTGTTGGACAATGTCGTGCAACTCTGTGGCATGAAAGCCGCGGCAAAGCAGGTGTCCTTGAAGGTCCATTGCGATCCAGCACTCATCACCCGCATTAATCCGCCCTTGCTGGAGCAGGCTGTCGTCAACCTGGTCGATAACGCCATCAAGTACTCTGATGAAGGTACGGTGGTCGACATCTCCGTGGAAAAGCGCAATGACGAACTGGTCCTCACGGTGACTGACAAGGGATGCGGCATCGGCCAGGAACACCTGCCGCATTTATTCGAACGTTTTTATCGCGTGGACAAGGCGCGCAGCCGCAAGCTCGGCGGCACCGGTCTGGGACTGGCTATCGTCAAGCACATTGCGCAGGCCCATGGTGGTTTTGTCTCCGTGGCAAGTACACTGGAAGAAGGCAGCGAGTTCAGTATTCATTTGCCGCAGGGAGAAGCATCAGTGGGAGCCGGCAGTTCCCTGCCGGGATAACAATACGATCTGGCATTTTCCGGCAGGGGACCCTCCTTCGCACTCCGTGCTACGGTGGGCAGGCTGCCGGCTCCCGGGATTCATCGCCCGATCAGCGGCCTGCACTTGTCAGATGTATGCTGATTTGTTATACTTTCTCATCGTGAACGACTGGTAACAGCCAGTTGAACGCTCCCGAGTTTTCGGGAGAAGGACATGGGTTTCCCATGGTCCCTTCCTGCCCCTCGTCCGTGAGTGGGCCAGAAATAGTCCAGAGGAAGGAGGTAACTCGATGCGATCGTACGAGCTTATGTACATCCTGCAGCCGACCCTGTCGGCCGAGGAACAGACCGCTCTTGTAGACCGCTTCAGCGAATTGATCTCTTCTATGGGTGGTTCCGTAGAGAAGACCGATCGTTGGGAACGCCGTCAGTTGCAATACGCGCTGAAGGATTTCCGTGAAGGGTACTACATCGTGGTCGATTTTCAAGGCGATCCGACATTGATAAACGAGATCGATCGTCAGATGAAACTGACCGAGCCGATCTTGCGTCACATGATTATTCGCCGCGAGGAGTAGTTGGTCAATCTATAAATCCGTGAGGTGTTTGGTATGGTTAACAAGGTGTTTTTGGTTGGAAGATTGTGTACGGACCCGGAGTTGAAATATACTCCGAGTGGGGTGGCTGTGGCGAATTTTCGCGTCGCGGTGGATCGCCCCTTTGCGAATGCTCAGGGTGAACGTGAGACCGACTTCATTGATGTCGTCGCCTGGCGCCAGAGCGCGGAATTTGTCAATACGTACCTGGCCAAAGGACGATTAGTCATGGTCGAAGGGCGTTTACAAGTCCGCCAGTGGCAGACGCAGGATGGACAGCGACGTCGAAGCACCGAGGTAGTGGCGGACCATGTCCGTGCCCTCGACCGCCCGCGCGAGCAGGGCGACCGTCCGGAAGGTGCAGGAGCACCACGCGGCACATCCAGCGGCTCATCCAGTCGCGTTGATGATATGCACGAGCCTGATATGGCGCCGGATTTCGACGTCCCCGATATCACCGATCCTTTTGCCGATCAGTAATATCGGCGATGACCTTTCGGTTGCTTTGACGGTCGTTGCTGCAACCGTGCTTGAGAACAACCGGCGTAACGCCGGAGGAAGATACCTGGAGGAATTCCTATGACCTCTGCTGAGAGTCAACCACGCCCGGCACGTGACCGTGGCGACCGTGGTGATCGCGGCCCCGGTGGTCCCGGCGGTCCGCGCGGCTTTCGCCGCACCCGGCCTAAAGTCTGCCAGTTCTGCGTTGATAAGGTGAAGAGCCTTGATTACAAAGATATCGGTCGCCTTCGCCAGATGGTCACCGAACATGGCAAGATCAAATCACGACGCCTGACCGGCACCTGTGCCACCCATCAGCGCATGGTGGCCGAGGCCGTCAAGCGCGCACGCAATATGGCCTTGCTGCCGTTCGTGTCCGAATAAACGTTCAATGACTAATGCCCCGCAGGTTTGCCTGCGGGGCTCCTTTTTGCCTGCCGCCACCTTCCCTCGGTGAGGACGGGGCCGGCAGGCTGTTCAATCGTTTGCTAACCCGGATTATCTATGAATGAAAGGAATGCCAGGTTAGCTGTGGCATTATTCGAAATATTATGAATAATGCGGGCTATTGGGGAGATGAGTATGCGTACTCCGATCATTGCCGGAAACTGGAAAATGAACATGACGATTGCCGATGGCGTGGCACTCGTCGAGACCTTGAAAAGCGCCCTCAACGGCGTCGAAGGCGCGGTAGGCGCGGTCTGCCCGCCCTTTACGCTGCTGAAGCCGATTGCCGATGCCCTGGCCGGCAGCAAGATTCAGTTGGGCGCCCAGGATATGTTCTGGGAAGCGAAAGGCGCCTTTACCGGGCAGATTTCCGGCACCATGCTGCAGGATGTCTGCTGCACGTATGTCATCATCGGGCACTCGGAACGCCGTGGTCGTTTCGGCGCCGTGCCTGCCGGGTGGAGCGATGAAATGCTGACAGCGTTCGGTGATAACGATACGGTCGTCAATCGTAAAGTCCATGCCGCGTTTACCTACAACCTCACGCCGATCATGTGCTGCGGCGAGACCATCGATGAGCGCGAACGCGGCATTACCGATGATGTCGTCTCGAACCAGATTCGCCTCGGTTTAGCCAACCTGACGACGGAGCAGGTCGCCAGCATGGTGATCGCGTATGAGCCGGTATGGGCTATCGGCACGGGCAAGGTTTGCGATCCTGCCGAAGGCAATCGCGTCATCGGCATTATCCGACGCACCGTGCGCGAACAGTTCGGCGATGCCGCCGATGCAGTGCGCATCCAGTACGGCGGCAGCGCGACCCCCGAGAATATCGCCGAAATCATGGCGCAGCCCGAAATCGATGGCGCCCTGGTTGGCGGCGCCGCGTTGAAACCCGGTTTTGCCGACATGGTCAAAGCCGCGGCGGCTGCCGGCGGGAAATAAGCTGTTCGCAACCATTCTTGCTTCTCACGAACCGGCGCCTTTTCACCCAAAAGCGCCGGTTCGCTTTTTCCTCCAATCTTCTGTTCGCTGCGAATTCGGAGTATAATATGAGCTGTTATGTCCAAGTCGTTTCAGCTTGTCAGTCCATATCAGCCCAACGGTGATCAACCGGTTGCCATCGATCAACTCTGCGAAGGTCTGCAACGGGGATTGCGCTACCAGACGTTGCTCGGGGTCACGGGGTCCGGGAAAACATTCACGGTCGCCAATGTCATTGCGCGCATGAACCGCCCCACGCTGGTGGTCGCGCCGAATAAGACGCTGGCGGCACAATTATGCGAAGAATTTCGCGTGTTGTTCCCAGAGAGTGCCGTCGGGTATTTCGTCAGTTATTACGATTATTATCAGCCGGAAGCCTATATTCCGCAAAGTGACACCTACATCGAAAAAGATGCCGCGATCAACGAAGAGATCGACCGACTCCGGCACTTCGCCACCCAGTCGCTGCTCGAACGCCGGGACGTCATCATCGTCGCGTCGGTGTCGTGCATTTATGGCCTGGGCTCTCCGGAAGATTATCTGGCGATGAGCATCCACCTCAAACGCGGTGAAGAAGCCTTCCGCGATGAGTTGCTGCACAAGCTGGTCGATCTGCAATTCTCTCGTAACGACATTGCGCTGGAACGCGGTAAGTTTCGCGTGCGCGGCGATGTCCTCGAAATACATGCCGTCGACGCCAAGCAAGTCACGCGGGTGGAGATGTTCGGCGATATCATCGAGCGCATCACCATCGTGGACCCACTCACCGGGGAGGTGTTGAGTGAGCCGGACGAAACGGCCATCTACCCCGCCAGCCATTATGTCTCGGAGCCGGAAAAGGCCGAACAGGCACTGGAAGCCATCGAAGCGGAATTGCAGGAGCGTTATGACTGGTTCATTTCGCGCGATCGCATTCTGGAAGCGCAGCGCCTGATGCAGCGGACGCGTTACGACCTGGAGATGATCCGCGAGATCGGTTACTGCAACGGCATCGAAAACTACTCGCGGCATTTCGACGGGCGACAACCGGGCCAGCCGCCGTTTACCCTGCTGGACTATTTCCCCAAGGATTTCCTCTGCGTGATCGACGAATCCCACCAGGCGATTCCGCAACTGCATGGCATGTATGCCGGTGATCGGTCGCGCAAAGACACGCTGGTGGATTTCGGATTCCGCCTGCCCTGCGCATACGATAACCGGCCATTGACCTTTGCCGAATTCGAGGAGCGGGTAGGGCAGGTCCTCTTTACCTCGGCGACGCCGGGACCGTTTGAGCGCGCGCATAGCGGACAGGTCGCGGAACAGATTGTCCGCCCCACCGGACTACTCGATCCCGAGATCATCGTGCGTCCGGCCACGGGACAGGTGGATGATCTCATCGGAGAAATCCGCACACGTATCGCTCGCGGAGAGCGCGTCATCGTCACCACGCTGACGAAGAAGATGTCGGAAGACCTGACCGATTATCTGATCGAGCTCGAAATGAAAGTGCATTATATGCACAGCGACCTGCAGACCTTCACACGCTCGGAGATCCTGCGGGACCTGCGCCTCGGCGTCTACGATGTCGTCGTCGGCATCAACCTGCTTCGCGAAGGGCTGGACTTGCCGGAAGTGACGCTGGTGGCCATTCTCGACGCCGACAAAGAGGGATTCCTGCGCTCGGAAACCTCTTTGATTCAGACCATCGGCCGCGCCGCGCGCAACATCGGCGGGACGGTGATCATGTATGCCGACAAACTCACCGATTCCATGAAACGTGCCATCGACGAGACGAACCGCCGTCGCAAGCTGCAGACGTTGTACAATCTGTAACGCAACATTACGCCGATGACGATTGTGAAAGATGTGCGTGAGTTGATCGGCGCCGGCCATGTCGCCGAGGATGAGCCCATCTATGAAATCGATGCCGCGGAACCCGGTGTGAGCATCGAAGATCAAGTGGCCAGGATCGAGCG
>Ga0118677_10012693_pt1 | contig 12302 bp, 11 predicted proteins | sample AliMusrvi5mmetaG_FD_86154 | JGI IMG/M metagenome (GOLD analysis project Ga0118677, IMG submission 86154)
CACCCGACCCTTCCCGTCCTACCCGTTCCAGATAGAGGCGTCGAACCCGATAAGTGTCTTCTCCTGTGCTATTGTCAGCCTTGGCCCCCAGTTCATCAAGAGTGAGCCGGCTGTCCTCCGATTGTTCAACGCCTTCGGGCCGTCCAGCAAGCCTTTCGGACATGGCACGGATGTTGTCAACTAACCGGTTTCCATGTTTTTCTTTGGCGTAAGCGAAAATGTTGTAGAGCAACACGGGCTTGAGGTCTGTGTCATACCCCATGCCGATGCGGTACCAGATACGCAGTTCGTCGTCCGCACCACGCATCGCACGACGCGCTTTTTCCAGCCAGATGGCCGCTTCTTTGGTCTGTTTGCAGCCCTCATATGCCTGGGCAGTTCGATAATAGATACTGCCAATAAACTGTGGTGATCGAAACTCCATAGGAAGACTAGCAGCCATTTTATCCCCCAACAGTCCAAGAATGTCGCGAGCCTTCTCAAAATCGGGACCGGGCACGGTTCGCTCGAGATAGTAACAGCCGAGCGAATATCGGCAAAACAACGCTGGCGGTGTCTCGGGGTATTTCTCAAAGAGCACACGGAAATGATTCGAGATGTCCATACGAGCCTTCAATACGTAGTTATGGAGATGCCACAAGGCCGTGGAATACCACATGGCCGCATCGGGTTCGGCAGGATCGATTGTGTCCATCAACGATTCCCAAGTCGCCCTAGCGTACGGCGATTCGACGTCATACCACTGCGCCAGTCGCATCAGCGCATCACGCCTGCGGTCACCACAGGCAATGCGCTGAAGTAATTGATCAAGTTCAACTTCCTTGTTGGCATTGACAGAAGAAGCCTCGTGTGTCCTCTGTAATGCCCTCCACTCTGGCGGCGGGGTCTTCCGCTCGCTCTGAGCGTTGGCGGCGCGACAGATTTCTGCCACGGCTCGATCCAATGATGCGGGCTGATTTTCGATTACAACTGTGCCTCGCTCCTCACCGGACAGCGAATCGCGGACCACCAGAATCCATCCGCCCTTTTGATCAGGGAGAATAAAAACCATCATGTCAGCATAGGCCCACACCGCAGACCGCAAATAGGGTGCGCGCAGGTAAAGGCCAGTTAGATCCAGATCCGCCTCCGCACCCAGGTTCGGAAGCCACGTCGGATCGAAGACCGAAACGCGCCCATCCCGACGTAGTCGCTCACCAAGTGCCGCTGCAATCAAACGACCTTCATTGTCGTCCGAATGCGCGGCGACCAGAGCCGCAATCTTCTGAATCTGCCCAACGGCACGTTTCCCCCGGACCTGCGTTAGAAAGTCGGCGCCAACTTTGCTGATCTCAATTTCATCGAGTACGACCCGCGCAATACGTGGCAACCCTATTTGCTGGTAGGCTTTCATTTTCCACCATCGGGCCAGCATGAACGACGGGTCGACTTTGGCCGCGTCCGCAAAGTACCGGATCGCATAGCCGGGATGCCCGGATACTAAATGTTCAACGCCCTTGTAGTACAGCAATGCCACCTCCGGTGAATCCGTGAATCCCGGGATGCTGTGTCGCTCCGCCGCCACGGATGACATTGCAACTGATGCGGCCACTTGGTCCGCCACACGACCGAGAACCGCAACCAAGTCATTCGGCCTTCCCCCAGGTTCCTCGATACTCCTAACGGGCTGACCGGTCCGCACATCCACAACGTTGATGGACAACACAAACCCTCCGTTCGCGCGCCGGACTGATCCTTTAACAAGGTAACGAACCCATGGCAGGAAATCATGGAAAGCAGCGCCTTTGCCGGAAAACTGTAGTTGCCGCTCCCCAACGACGTATCGAATGTCCCGTCGCTCACAGGTGTCGAGCCCCCTCCGCTGTAATTCCAAATCCAGAAGGTCGGCAAGTCCCGGCGCCCATCCATCACTTTCATCTCCTTCTATCGCAACAACGCCGACGGTTGCCTCCGAAATATTCGTGCCAGCATCGTGATGTGCCCACTTCCCCGTGGAAGCTGAAGGATCGGCGATGGAAGTTGCGGCAAACAATATCAGCAGCAACATTACAAACAATCGCTTGAACGGAATAGTCATGAGCATGAAGACCCTATCATCACATGGTAAATCATCACATTCTTCAATAACGCTTTTCATTGTTCGGGCATCCAAGCGCCCGCTGGAACTCGGCTGTCGTCTGACACAACCCTGCTGCCCTGGCGGCCTGTAAAAACTCGGTTCGCTTCACTCTCAAGGTTTCCGGTCCCAACACCCAGACATCCGTGCCATCCGCCACTAACTCGGCTATCGGGTCCGGAAATGACAAGGGCCCATACCAAGTGTCCTGCTTCGGGTCGTATGCCGCAAGCCCGTTGCATATGACCCACAGCAAGTCCTGATCGGAAGCCAACGCGGTAACACAACCGGAAAGTGGACAATTCCGCTGCGACGCAGGCACGCACCCATCCAGTTGACGATACGGGAAACCCGAAGAGAAGACGGAGCGGAAGGCGGCCGCATTTGTTTCCATCACGGCCAGACCGCCTGTTATCCCTATCCACCAACGCCCTCCGCACACCACCGGGGCCGTCACAGCCGCATAACTTTGTCCCAACTCTCCACCCCTCGCGGCCCGCTTACCGCACGCCGTCATGATCTCCACCTGCTCCCATTTGCCCGAAACAAGATCGATCCCAAATAATCTACCGAACGAGTGAGCCACGAACGCGTGTGTATTCAGGACCTCCATGCCGCTCACGGCAAACAAGGATTGCTCTCTATCCGGCAGATAGGCTTGCACTTCCTCCGTTGCGGGATCGAATGAGAAAACCACCGTTCCATTGTCGTCCGCTCCACCGCACAGCCACAGTTTGCCATTGGCGACCGTACCGCAAAGGATGTAGTTCGTCGGCAGTCCTTCCTTCGGCCCGAACCACCGCCACGCTTTCGCGCCTGGGTCGAACCGCGCCAGCCCTTCATGTGTGCCGAACCAAATGAAATCGCCCAGCGGCAGAATGACGGTGACCCGGGCAGGGTTGCCATTCTTTATGATCGGCAGATCCTCCAGAGGCGCCCCCTGTGAGGGCTGATGAAAGAGCTTCTGGAGGCGATAGCGGTCCCGTCTTCCCCTTTGAACCCCAAATCCAACTACGATGCCTTGGCCTGCCAAGAATAAATAGCGGCCCGTGCGATGACTCGCGCAGGCCAGCACTTCGGTTTCCTGGGGCATATCCCCGACCGTCTTCACGGCGGCTTGCGGCAGTGGCGGAGCGGCAGTTGTATGGGTTTCCTGCCATTCGACTTCCAGTTTCCCAAACAGGTCCATTTGGGGAGTGTTTTTCCTCCACTCGCCGTAAAATATCTCCTCAATCTCCTTGGCTTTCGCCTCCTTGCCTAGCGCCCTGTTGATCTTCGCCAGAGTCGTGTCATGCCATTCGGTTATCCTGTGCTGATGCTCGGTCAGCCCGCGTTCATAGTACTCAAGCGCTGCGTCCGGTTTACCGGCGCGCAAAAGTTCCCCGGCCAAACGCAGGAACGGACATCGGACGTTGTAATTGTCATGGTCTTTCCCGTAGATACTGTTCAAAAACAGAGTCCAGTCGATCCAAGGTTGCGTATCCTGTGGCGCATGCGCGCGCAACGCCATGAGCGGAAGGAAATCAATCTGGTCGACCATGTGTTTCTTCGGCGGTTCCGTCACGTACTGTATAACTAGCTCGATCATTCGGCGACGGCTGTCCTCGGCCTTGGATCCCCATTCGACTTTCTGCTCCGGCGTCACCGGAAAGTAGGTTGGCCTTTCTGCGCATATATCAACGAAACTCCAAAGACTTTGATAACAAAAGATCAGATCGTGTTGCGCTTTCTCATGCAATGCGCCAGGTTCGCGACTCATCGACTCGCTTGTCTTGCCCAAGTCGTGTTCCTGCCCATCGGGCAGGCTGTTCTGAAGATACAATTCCAGTTCCCGGATCGCCCTTTCCATGACGGCAAGGGACTCTGCCGGACGAGACGAAAAGGAAAATCCTGACCGAAGAAAGCACCCCAGCCAGTATCGGGCTTCGAACAACCCGGGATCCAGATACAGTGCTTTCTCCAGAACGCCAATCTGCGCATCGCGACGTTGCCTCTCGGATATATCCGGCGCTTCAGTACCAGATCTGTCATAACGGGAACCGTCGCCTACGGCTTCCTCCAGCAACCTTGATGCTTCCAATATGCGATCAGCGCCGACACCCGCGACCACCTTGCTGTCGCCGCAAAGCGCAATTCTCACCTTTTCCGCAAGAAGTCGAAGCAACACGTCTTTCTTGCCGACGAGGCCCGAAACCACGACCTCTTCAAGTAGGCCATGATTCCGTTCGATCCTGGCTTTGAGTTCCACCGGCGTTTCTTTGAATGCCAAACCGGGACGATATTGCTCCTGCATTTCAACCGAGATTACCACGTCGGCATGCCGGGCAATGACCGCGTCCGCAGGCTGAGTCCATCCGGCAAAAGATAATTCGGTTTCCTGTCGGGCCAAGCCGGCCTGTTGCCGACGCAGAATCCTGTACTTTCCTGTTTCAAGCGTCGCCGTCTCAAGGAGACGGCCAATAACGGGTAACAGATAGTCCAACCGCCGGATCCTGCTTGTGTTCTTGACGGTCAGGATCGCGACAGCCGGTTTGGTCCGATCCTTTTCCCGCGCCTCGAAGGCAGAAGGGAGATTAGTCAAGATGAGGCGGAGAAGACGGCGTCCGCCTTGCGCGGCGGACTCCCCGACATTGGCGCCGACAGTCAGCAGAATATTCCCGCTGGCCACTTCGAGCACGGAAGCCTCCACAGTCACACCCGCTGGACTTGATCGCACGCGCCCCATCAGCAGCCAATCCGCGCTGAGCATTTCGCCCAGGCGGAGCGTATCTCCGCCTTCCTTGGCGGACATATCGTGCTCGCCGGTGAGTTTGCGAATCTGTTCCCGTTCCACGAGCACAAGGCGCGTGTCTCGCGCCAACCCTTCGAACACCAGGTGTTCACAGACATCTCCCACCATGGCCAGCGTGTTTGTCGCCCCCTCTGCCTTAAAGTCCAGAATGGCCAATCGCACAACCGGATAATGCGGGGACGTCATCGAGACAACACCAACTGGTTGCCCACTCAAGCGTAGCGAAAGCAACAAAGTGCTGATTAAGAAAGTCGCAATACACTTCATACTTGGCTCATTGTCAGGATAAACCATACGACTCACAGTGACCTTAATGAATCGACCTGCCCAATTATTGGTTGCGATGTTTAATCAGATGCTCTTGACGGTCACAGTACTTTACTTCACCAGCTTCGGTAACATCCGCTCAGCAATTTGGGCGGCGGCTTCCTGCAGAGCGGCTTTGCCGGCAATGAGTTCGGTCAGGTCGACCGTTACGACCGCCTGACGGTCGGTGGCAAGGATCTTGTCGGTGGCGCGGTCGATGGCTCTGATCTCGACGCGGGCCTTGACGCTGACAATGTTGCCGCGGCGGGTGGCAAGCTCACTGAAGCCTTCGCCCTCAAGCACGATGTCTGCCTTGTTTTCCGGCGACTTCGGATCAAGCACAGTGAAACCCGTCTCCTTGCAGAACAGGATCAGTTCCGTCTCCGCCGCTGGATCGATGGTGGCCTGCCCGACATGGCGTTCATGCACCTTGACCATCACAGTAGGGCGCTTGGCCTCGCCCAGCACCTTGTTCACGGTGGCAATACGGTCGGCAATCGGAATCTCCTTCGCAACAAGTTTGCTCGCGTTAGTCAGGATCGAGTCCCCGACCTGCTTCGCCAGTTGCTCCACCAACGGACCGATCGCATCACTAGTTCGCCCCTTCACGGACTCACCCAATACCCTGCTGGTCTCCGTTCCGATGATCTTCGCCACCAAGTACATGGTCTTGTCAGCCTCGATAACGGAACCCGTCACCAGAATCTTGGCCCCGGTCAGTTTGCCAACCTTGATCGCCTGGTCCGGCGTGACCATGCCCGACATATTCAGTTCATGTTCATCAAGGGTCTTCCGGAGATCCTGACGGTCCACCAGATATAGATCCGGATTGGTAACCAGCTTGGCAAAGAGGATATCGCTAACCTTGGAGCCATAATCCTTCACCCCCGCTCCGCGTTCCTCGAAAACGAAAATGGCCGTCGGGTAAACCACCTGTGCGGCAATCGCTGCCTCCGTCGGCACATCCGCCGCCATAAGGTTTGAAACACTTAGAACCACCAGGCCCGCTAACATGACCAAACTTAGCTTCTTCATATCACTCCTCATTATTTCTTAACATTCCTGTCCGAAACCGTTTCCAACATCTTGACCAATAAATACCGGGGTGTGGGCGAATCCGCCCATTTCCCTACTATCCCGAACCCGCACACCACAAACTTGGCATTATTCTTTGCATAACCCAATTCAATCCAAGGCCACCCGTCCGCAGCACTTCCCACTTCTGCAATCACTGGCCCCCGCTCGCCCCGAAAGGCAAGACCGCACGCCATGGACTGTCCGTCAGGAGCCCAGCCTTCCGGATCAAGCCGTTTATCGAGTTTTCTGATGATAATTTCCCTCTGAAACTCCATCGTCGTCGGGCGGGGCAGATCACGCGACACAGATGAGGGTAATTCGATTTCGCCCGCAGTTGGGGCCAAACATATGACGCTTACCCCAGACGCCGCGACTTTGAGCATACCCGCCGCCAGTCCGCGATAATCGTTGAATGAAACGCCTTCCCCAATGATAACCACACCGTCTTTCACTACGGACATGGCATCCACTGCCCGAATCCCTGAATAGGGAATTCCAAGCCCGTCAAAGAGTTTGGCGGTCTTGCCCACGGGATCAAACAAACCGAGTCGCAGCGCCTTCAACCATTCACTCCGGTCAGTCAGGGCATCTTCGGGGAACACCCACAATGTCTTCTCAAGACGCCCCATTTCCCTGCTTCCATCCAACACCAGCAAGGATAATCTGGTTTGCAGGATGACGCCCGGCTTTACATCCGGAACAGAAATGCGGAGAACCACTGCATCAGGCGCCGTCGGACGGACCGTAATCTCGGCTTCGCCACGCACCAAAGTCCGCCCTTCGTCCGCTAGTTGCCAGACAAGACGGCCGGAAAAGGCATTAGGTCCAGTCACTGACACATGAAATGTGCTCTCCTTACCCCCGAAGATGTTCGACCAAGGCTCCCGAACGGAAATGGAATTGGTGGATTCAGCTTGCAGCAATGTTCCTCTAAGCAATACTCCCAACAATATCCCGGTAATGGCTGTATTCATGATTTGCACGCCTGTTTGCCATTGAGCGGCTCAACCGTCTGCAACAACTTGTATTCATCACCACCCTTATTGTAAGCGGCAACCTCAGCCGGTTCCCCTATGCCGATCACAGTATCGAGCCGACCCGAAACCCGCAACGGCTGGTCGATCGCAATCGAGGTATCCACCGCCACCTTGCCATTTTCCAGTGGATACAGCCACAGGGTCAGTTTGTTATGTTCTTTTCTGTTGGGTGAGATTTCAACCCGGTCCTCGCCCCTCATAACCACATCGGTCGTCCATGCCTGCTTCCAGGTCGTCTCGCCAGCCGTCCTTTTCACCAACACCAGTCGAACCAGCATGGCGGGGGCGTTGGATCCCTGACCTGTGCCTTCCGACTCGACACCAAGCGCGACATCGCCGTTGGATTGGACAATCCAGCGAAGTTGGTTTGGAAAGAGCCGAGAGGTTTCAGCAAAGAGTTCCTGTAATGAGCCCCTTTGGGTTGCGCTGGGCAGGGCCAAAGCCGCAAGGCTTGCGCCCGAATTCCGGGCTACCACCGCATTGAAATATCCCACCCCAATCACCATAACCAGGACGGCGACGCAGGCGCCCACTGCGCCATAGGCCAATTTACCCCACAGCGAAATGCCGGTGGCAAAAGGTGCCGAGTGCCTTAGATAGCGCTGTCGCGCCGCGTCAACCGCGATGCGGCCTGCAATTTGATCTAGGTACTCTTGCTTCGGGGAGTGCCGCGCACTCCAGTCCTTTAAAAGCCCATCAATATCTGTTTTCATTCTTCACCCAATCGTTCCCGCAAAAGTTTCCGCGCCTGATGTACCCGCCAATAAAGGGTCGCCATCAAACAATGCTCCGCCTTGGCGGCCTCCTTCAGGCTCATTCCCTGGATGGCGGTCAGGACAATGGCCGCCCGCAGTGACGGCGACAGGGATTCCAGCGCCTTCGTCACACGGGCATCGCTTTCCATCCCCATGATTGTTTCCGTTGGACTCCAATTCTTTCCCCCTGGTGAATCAGGCGGGTTCTCCCGATGTTCCACCGGATTCCGGGTCCGCCGTTTCAAGAAGTTGTGTGTCGTATTCATAGCGATTCGGTAGAGCCAGGTCGAAAACGCGGACTGTCCCTTGAACCCTTGAATACTGCCCACTACCCGCAGGAACACTTCCTGGGTCAGTTCATCCGCATCCGCATCATTTAGCACCATGGGATAGATCATAGCCCGCACTTTGCCAATATGCCGCCGGATCAGTGCGTCAAAATAGCGCAATTCACCCGAATCGGCATATTTCTCAAGAAGATGTTCGTCAGCAATGTCGTCCATGTTTATCCTTGATAACCTATTAGACAACCAAAGCACGTTAATCTTTGAAAGGGAAAACGGATTTCTTGTGAGCAGTGCCCGGCGAGAATTTATGGCTGGGCTTGTCGGCCCCCGTTACCTCTGCTCAGGACTGGAGTTCCACTATCCTGATCTTCATCACCTTCCATAAAATGAAGGATGACACCTATTGAGCCGGGCATGTTACAAGACCATCGCCACGTCAGGCTAACTGGACTTTCAGTTTCTTCCCCAGCGCAATCGCAACGCTTTCCAGGGTGAGTAGCGTGACCGAGGCGTTCTCGGGATCGAGGAGACGGTGGAGGGAGGATCGGCTGGTCTTCATCATGGCGGCCAGGGTGCTCTTGGACAGGTTGCGTTCCGCCATTTCTCTCTCGATCTGATAGGCAAGCACGCGTTTCACCGCAGTCGCCTCGGCTTCGGCAAGAAGGCCCTCCTCCTCGAGAAAGTCATCAAAACCGCTTCCAACATGTGCATTCTTTTTCATGATTGCGCCTCCTGATACTGCCTGAGCCGAGATCTTGCCGTGTTGATCTCCACCTGCGGGATCTTTCTCGTCTTCTTGATGAACCCGTGCAGCAGGATCATCATCTGGCCGTCAACAGTAAACAGAACACGGGTGATCCCGTCCGGGACCTTGCTGCGGACCTCCCATAGGTATGACTCTATCTTCTCAACCAGTGGCATCCCGAGCGGCCAGCCAAATTGCACGGTCTTGATATCCTCGCCAATGGCCTTCTTGTGGGACACGGGGAGGGACTTCAGCCACTTCCGAACAGGTTCGGTTCCGGACTCCGTTCTGAAGAACACGACATTGAGTTTTATGTCACCTATACTCATTCACCATCACTGTACCACAATCGGTACATCCGTCAATCAGCTTTTGATTCTTGTCGGCACCTTCTTGTCGGCACCAACTTCCACTGTTATCCAATCCCATATAGACGTTTGCTTTATGATCCTCAAGGACTACCAGAGGCGCCCAAAATCAGCTCCACAGCGTCTTGACGTGGGAGTAACTCAAAATACGTTTGTCGGCAGTGATTAGAGTGAGATCGTAAAGACGAGCGGTGGCGACAATCATCTCGTCCGCCGGGTCGGACGAAAACCCATCCGGCAAACATCCCATTCGTCTGCGGCAGCCGCAGGAGAGACGATGTCGCCCACATAACTTGCAGTGCCCTTCAACGATCCCATGAACTTTTTCGGCTCCATGTGCTGGGCGGATTGAACCTGAACTTTACCGGATGCCATCGTGTATTTGGATTTCATTTTACTCACCGCCATCTTCATGGTCATATCTCCCGACTATCTGAACCGACATCTTGAGGCAAGGCAGGCTTGTCTAGTGGTCTGAACCTGTTATGATTTATCCCTTCATGAATGCACCAAGTCAATTTGATTTCTGGTACGCCGTCAACAACACCCGAGTTGTGCTGGCGCCAGCCCAACGCCTGGAAACCTTCGGAACCACCGTCATCCATTACCATCTCGTCAGCGAACTGATGGATTCGGTGGATAAAATCAGGGTCCGCGAGGGCCGTATTGCGGCGCACCGGCCGCAGATCATCACCCCCGCCTCCATCGCCGATAACCTCCTCGAAGGATTCGGGGACGAGGCGGATAAGTATGTCGGCTGGCTGCGCGAACACTCGCGGGAACTGCGTATTCTCCAATATGGATTCGTCATCCGCAAGGAGGAGATCCGGGATGAAACCATTACCGATAAACTGGATGCCGTCGTCGAACGCGTCAGCGAGGCGGTCCGCAAACGGGAAGACCCCCTCTCCGCGGTCGTGATCGGCGTGGATTCGCCCTGGGAGGTCTCCCTCCTGAAAATGATGGTCGAAGTCAGCAGCAATTCCTACCTCAGTAACGTGCACGAGATGGAACGCCACCGCATGTTCGCGCCGGACGGAGATATCCGGCATGAACTCGAAACCGACTTCCAACTGGCAAGCCGCCAACCCGCGCGCATCGCCGATCTCGGAAATAAGTTGCAAAAGCACGGCCTTTTTTCGGAGTATGAAGACCGGTTTTTCGCGCTTGTGAAATCACAGCGGCCGCGATCACGATAGGATTGAGGATACGACCATGGCCATGACCCTGACTGAAAAAATTCTGGCACGCGCCGCAGGCAAGCGTGTCGTGGGCCCCGGCGACAACGTCTGGGTTGAAGTTGACATCCTGCTCACCCACGACGTGTGCGGCCCGGGCACCATCGGCGTCTTCCAGCGCGAGTTCGGCAAGGCAGCGAAAGTCTGGGATCCGTCAAAAGTCGTGATCATTCCCGACCACTACATCTTTACCGCAGACGAAAAGGCCCACCGCAATGTGGACACGCTGCGGGCCTTCGCCAAGGCGCAGAAGCTTCCCTATTATTACGACCCGGGCACGCCTGACTACAAAGGCGTCTGCCATGTCGCCCTCCCCGAGGCCGGCCATGTCCGGCCGGGCGAGGTCATCTTCGGAACGGACTCGCACACCTGTACCCATGGGGCGCTCGGGGCCTTCGCGTCGGGCATCGGCAACACCGACGCCGGATTCATCATGGGCGCCGGAAAGCTCCTGATCAAAGTTCCCAAGACCATGCGCTTCACGGTGGACGGGACGGTCCCGCCCTATCTCATGGGCAAGGACATCATCCTCAAGATCATCGGCGACATCGGCTTCGACGGCGCCAGCTATTGCGCCATGGACTTCACCGGCGAAGCGATCAGCCAGCTCGACATCGAGGAACGGATGACCATCTGCAACATGGCCATCGAGGCGGGCGGAAAAAATGGCATCATTGAGCCCGATGCGAAGACGTTCGAATTCGTCAAGGCACGCACCAACAAGCCTTTCGAGGCCCTGTATGGCGATGCCGGGGCGGCCGTCGACAGCGTGCGGACCTATGACGCCTCGAAACTGGAACCCTGCGTGGCCGAACCCCACGTCCCCAGCAATTTCGCGCTGGCCCGGGAACGGAACGACGTCAAGCTGGACCGCGCCTACATCGGTTCCTGTACCGGCGGCAAGATTACCGACTTCCTGGCCGCGGCCCGGATCCTGAAGGGCCAAAAGGTCACGATCCCGACGTTCCTGGTACCGGCCACCGTCGAAGTAGCCGACGCCATCATGGCCTCGTCCATCGACGGTACGTCGCTGGTCGAGATTTTTGCCGCGGCCGGATGCGAGGATATCGCGCCGCCCTCCTGCGCCGCCTGCCTGGGTGGACCGGAGGACACCTTCGGGCGAACCTCCGGCAAGGAAGTGGTCATCAGCACAACCAACCGGAATTTCCCCGGTCGCATGGGCTCCAAGCAGTCCCGCATCTACCTGGCGTCGCCCCTGACGGCGGCCGCCTCGGCGATCCGGGGCCGGATCACGGATCCCCGCGAATTCATGTAAGGATGGGAGAACGATGAAAACGATTCGAGGAACAGTTTACGTGCTCAAGGACGATATTGACACGGACCAGATCATTCCGGCCCAGTATCTCAATCTCGTCCCGACCATCCCCGAGGAATACGCCAAGCTCGGCTCGTATGCGCTATGCGGCCTGCCCGACGGAAATCCGCCTTTCGTGAAACCCGGCGCCATGAAAGCCGACTATCCCATCATCATCGCCGGGCGGAACTTCGGCTGCGGGTCGTCGCGCGAGCACGCCCCCGTCTGCCTCGGCGCCGCGGGGGTCAAGGCGGTAATCGCGGAATC
>Ga0118677_10012694_pt1 | contig 12302 bp, 11 predicted proteins | sample AliMusrvi5mmetaG_FD_86154 | JGI IMG/M metagenome (GOLD analysis project Ga0118677, IMG submission 86154)
GCATTATTGAATGGAATAATTGAAAGTGTTTATGCCTTCATCACCGGCATTCCATTTTTCCTTGCTTTGATCTCGGGGTTGTTCGGCATGATTAGTTTCTTCACTGCGCCGAAAGAATTGACTGCGCCCATAATTTCATTTTATTTGGCTGGAACCATCCTGATTATCTATTTACCCATTGCCATCTTTCTAAACGGTATCAAGGTGACTTATTTTGGCGTCAACTGGGTGCTGGTTTACCGCACGCTCACCGACCGCGGCGCACAGACTGACTAGGTCTCAGCTTTCAAACGCCCACTGAATTCCTATGCCATATAAAAATGCTTTTCCCGAAAAGCTATATTTCAAGCAGCAGCAAGGGCGGATTGGTTTCTAAACCCGCCGATTTTTGAATAAATCCAATGATATGATAGGATCCAGGTTATAACCGGGCGGCAGTTCCACTATCATCCCTCCGGGCGGCTCGGTTTTGGGGGAGGTCAGGTCAGTGATCTTTTCATTGGCAAGGTCCGGCAGGGATAACAGGCTGAGCGAAAGGTGGCTGAAATCCATGCCGTCATAGGATACCCGGGAAATAAGGTTGCCTCCGGGTTGAACAAGATCATCAAGGCTAAAACTGCAGGTCACACACGCCGCCAGCTTTTTTTCCCCGCTTCCGTCAGGGTTAAACGCCAGGATGGCGCTGTCGTTGGAAAGCAACAACCAGGGACTCTGCAGGTTAAGCCCGGTTTCCGCCGACCCGGGCCGGGGTGTATCCGTCCAAACAGGCGCAGGTTGTTGCGTCGGAGCCGGCTCCAGGGTGGTCTCAGGTGTGGACTGCCGGGCAGGTACAAGCGCGGCAACCCTGGTGTTTGCATTAATTAATACTTACCAGGGTTGCACATTGCTATTTATATGGAGTGATTTTCATCATCAACAAGTAATCTTTTTGGTGAAACTTGTATCAGTGTAGCATTATTTTCTGGGTTTTACACCTCATTTTTCTCAGTTCGGCCTTTGTTTCCTCATTATTGGACCTATTGCTGAATCCTTACCACAAAAAATGATGCAAAATGGAGGAAAAAGTGCTAAAATGGTGGTAATTCCATCGCAATCATCATCCATCCAGAGTGAAAATGTTGGCAGATTTTACTCGACGTGGAATCCGGAAAATGTTTCCAAAATTCCACGCCAAAAGAAAAAAGAATGTTTTTTCTTGGCGTGGAATTCAGGCAATAGTTTGTTTATTTGAAGGGGTGTTCGCACACCTGGAAGATTCTATTTATGACGACAGAACTTATCCTCATCCGGCACGGCAATGCCGTGCGTATAAACGGAGACTATTTTCATGCTCCCCTGACATCCCTTGGCCAGGAACAAGCTGCGCAGACGGGGCAGTATTTTACTGCTCCACAAAACCATCTCGATGGTTTTTATGCCAGCCCGCTCCGCCGCACCCAGGAAACAGCACACATTATGGGTGAAATAATTGGACAAAATGCGGAACTGCAGTCGGGTGTTCAGGAAGTGCGTTTGAACGAGATGCCCGCATTGGTGATTTTGGAGATCCTTTCGATCACTGATCTTGTAGAAGATTATCTGGATGCCCGCGCGGGAAAATCTATTCGATGGCCTATTGAAGGGCGTGTATCCGCTGTATTATTGGATATCGTTGCCAGGCATCCCAATCAACGCATCGCCGTGGTCGCTCATTCTGGTGTGATCTCAGCGGCGCTGTCCTGGTATCTTCCCGAAAAACGCTGGCATTGGTGGCGTACAACCGTCGGCAATTGTTCTTTAACCCGGCTCAAAGTCGATGGTAGTCGGGCAGAGATATTAGCTGTAAATGATATCCAACATTTGAGTCCAGTGTCCATTACTACACAACCCCCGACAAAAACGGTAGAGATTGCCAAAGCAGTTCACCCACGCGGAAAATCCTTGCTGTTCGCCAGGGCGGTAGATCATCATAATGGGGGTATTTCTTCACCTAAGTGACAGCAGCTGCTATTCGTAGATCAAGACAATATCTATGTTTTGGGTATTCATTCTTATAGATGGAGGTAAATGGTCCCACCTCGATCTGTTTTTATTAACACGTCGCCGTCTTCGCTTTATATGTTTTTTAGGGTGGTGTTCCCGCAATCCCGAGTTTGTGGAGACCCTTGCGCCGCGCCCTGACCAGCTGTCTTTTTTTGGGGGTAAAAGATTGTATAATGATTTTGAGGAACCTTATCCGCCAACTGACGGGAACAAATACTCACCGATTGGGTGGTGTATCTGACAAATCAAAATATTATTATAAGAAAATGGTCGGTTTACTGTATTGAATAGGAACATATCGAAAACAATTGAATGATGACATCGATGAGTAAAAAGTTGATCAATAAATTTAGCAATCACCAGACTCGTTCGATTCTTAGATTAGAGCTTTGTTTGGGCGTAGGTTTTATCCTTATTTTTGCAGCTATTGCTGTCGCTCATTATTCCCTGACAGATTTAGATCGCCAAATTGAGAACTGGTTTTCTACAAGCACAACGCCAACGGGTCATTATATATTTAATAAAATAACCTGGCTGGGACAAACGATTATCCTTGTGCCCATCACTTTCGCAATTATATTTTGGCAGGCCTTGCAAAAACAATGGTTTATGGCAATCGGCCTTTTCATAAGCGTTATTCTTGGTGGCTTTTTAACATTTTTCTTTAAACTTCTTTTCCATACACAACACCCCGGTGTTTCGAGTTTTTCATTCCAATATATGGATTTGGGATTTCCTTCGGGACATGCAATGATATCTCTACTCTTTTTCGGTTTTCTGGGTTATACAACCCTCAGAAACTCCAAGAATTTCCATCAACAAATGATAATCGGTGCTTGCACCGCTTTAATTATTTTATCGGTTGGGTTAAGTCGTTTGTTTTTAGGGGTACATTTTCCAACTGATGTACTGGGTGGTTGGTCCTTAGGGGCAGCCTGGCTGATGATTTCGATAATCATGATCGAACTCATTGAAAAAAGAAGATATTTTCTCCATAAGAAAAATTACGAAAAACCAGAAAACACCATTAAATATGTTGAGAAGCCAGGCCATGACGAGACTTCTTCAATCATTTAAACTGTAATGCGCACACAAGTTCTTGAGAGAATATTTGTGTGCGCATTATTTCGTTTAAAAGGTTGTTTATTAGACAGGCATTATTTCATTGCTTGTTCAACTGCTACTGCAACCGCCACCGATGCGCCTACCATTGGGTTGTTTCCCATTCCGATAAGTCCCATCATTTCGACATGTGCAGGAACGGATGATGAACCTGCAAACTGTGCATCTGAATGCATACGGCCCATCGTGTCGGTCATGCCGTAGGATGCAGGGCCGGCACCCATATTATCCGGATGAAGGGTTCTCCCCGTACCACCACCTGAGGCAACAGAGAAAAACTTTTTTCCTTCCAGAAGACGTTCTTTTTTGTAAACACCCATGACAGGATGCTGAAAACGTGTGGGATTTGTTGAGTTACCTGTAATGGCTACATCAACCTGTTCCAAATGCATGATCGCGACGCCTTCTCTGACATCATCGGCGCCATAGCTTCTGACAGCAGATTTTTCACCTGTGGAGTAAGCTTTTTCCTTTACGACTGTTATTTTTCCAGATGAATAGTCGAAAGCGGTTTCGACATGGGTAAAACCGTTTACACGGGCAATAATTTGAGCAGCATCTTTTCCTAATCCATTAAGAATAACACGCAGAGGCTGTTTTCTTGCCTTGTTTGCCGAGCGGGCAAGTCCAATAGCACCTTCTGCCGCTGCAAACGATTCGTGACCTGCACAAAAAGCGAAACAGGTTGTTTCTTCACGGAGAAGCATAGACGCAAGATTACCATGACCTATGCCGACCTTACGATCATCGGCTACTGAGCCTGGGATGCAAAATGCTTGCAATCCTTCTCCAAGAGTCTCGGCAATATCTGCGGCGTTTTTCTTCCCTTTTTTTATGGCAACGGCTGCCCCAATAAGATATGCCCAACCAGCATTCTCAAATGAAATCGGCTGAATACCTTTTACGATTTTTCTAACATCAACACCTTTATCGAGACAGATCTTCTCAGCATCTTCCAAAGAAGCTATTCCGTTCTGGGCAAGAAAAGGTGTAATCTGATTAATTCGTCTCTCGTAACCTTCAAATAAAGCCATTTTTAAACTCCTTATTCTTTGCGCGGGTTAATGGTTTTTACGGCTTCAGCAAAACGGCCATAGGTCCCTGTTGCCTTGGTTAGGGCGCTTTGTGCATCCATACCTTTGGCAATGTTATCCATCATGACACCCAGTTGAACGAATTTATAACCGATAATTTCATTATCACTGTCAAGGGCAATTTCGGTAACATATCCTTCTGCCATTTCCAGATAGCGGGCACCTTTCGCACCGGTACCATACATCGTAGCTGTTACGCTTCGAAGACCCTTGCCAAGGTCTTCAAGACCTGCCCCAATAGGAAGTCCGCCTTCGGAGAATGCGGTTTGTGTACGACCATAAACAATTTGGAGGAAGAGTTCTCGCATTGCCACATTGATTGCGTCACAAACAAGGTCACTATTCAATGCCTCAAGGATTGTCTTTCCAGGGAGAATTTCAGCCGCCATTGCTGCGGAATGCGTCATCCCTGTACAACCGATTGTTTCAACAAGCGCCTCTTCGATGATGCCGGATTTCACATTTAGAGTCAGTTTACATGCGCCCTGTTGAGGAGCGCACCAACCAACACCATGTGTGAGACCACAGATATCTTTAATCTCTTTGGCTTTTGTCCACTTACCTTCTTGTGGTATTGGAGCGGGGCCATTTTTTGGGCCTTTGGCGACAACGCACATCTGCTCAATTTCATGAGTATATTCCATATATCGTTCTCCTTTGAGTTTTTTGTTGCAATTTGATTGTTGCTTGTTAATAATTACGCTTTGATGCAGCCGAAATTGCTTTAATAATTCAATTTAATTTATATTTTTGGGATAGGGTAATTATAGCATTATATATAAATTCTAACCCCAATTGCTTAGCAAGCATAAACTGGCTGAGTGAATTATCTTGAGGATTTTTCGATTGCAGATCGCGCCCTCACCGGAACATATCAGTTTCTTTTGGACGTAGCAGTTCTTTCATAGAGCCATCTCTCAATGGATATGGAAAGCCTCGAATATGAACAACGGGGGTGCCTTCCGCCGCCTGCCCCATTGCCAGCGAGGCCGCTGCCGCCAACTCGTCCGCTACACCGATCAGCGTAATGCGAAGGGTGTAGCCAAACATATCTGGTTGACCACGCAGATCCACCAGACCTGGCATACCAGCCAAACCTATCGCAACACCCACTGTGCCAAGACGCCAGGCGCGCCCATGTGAATCGATGATCATCACACCCAGGCATTTTCCGCTTGCCTTTTCCAGGCCGGCGCGTATACGCTGGGCCGAGGTGTCTGAATCTATGGGCAGAAGCAGTACCCATTCCCCCTCCCCCTGAACATTTGAGTGATCAATTCCCGCACTGGCGCATACAAATCCCTGGTGGTGCTCAACAATTAACGAACCAGGACGATAACGTAGAATTTCATTGCTTTCACGCAAAATCAATTCAACCAGACGTGGGTCTTTCTCGGTAGATGAGGCTAGTTTATAAGCCTCTTCAGAAGGCGTGACTTGACTGAGATTAAATAATCGATTTTCTGCCTTTGAAACGATTTTTTGCGCCAGAACAAGAATATCTCCATCCAACAATGTAATATCTGCCAGTTGGAGCGAGGCAAGAATAATGGTAACCAGGTCATCGCCAGGAGAAATGATAGGTATGCCAGGTAGGGACGTGATGGTCATCGACATAGTTTTTAAATGATTCCTCTCTTAAAGCAGGTCTATATTAGGAATTGTCATGGCCAGTTCTCCAAACGGCAAGAAAAAAGCTTCTACTGCACAAGTCAGTAGAAGCCATCAGTCTTTGCGACATTTTAGCGAGCTTCATTGCCAATTAAGGTAAGTTAAGATCATATTGTTCTGTTGTCCATTATACCTTGATTGAGTATAATCATTCAAGCGATGAGGCTCGCTGGAATGTAATCAAACCGCCTGAACTGGCTGATAGCCTCTGTCTGCGATAATATTAATATCGCCGGCAGAGGCTATTTTCTTATCATTTGTGTGATTAATTTTTGATGTAAAAACAATAACCGATGAGGTCAACTATGAATCAAATCTATTTAACTGAACCTCAACAAAGATATCTCCGGGCTTCTTTGATATCCTTTGAGAAAGCGCTTCGATTAGCAGACCATTTAATTGATGCTGGTGACGAAATCGGCATTCTGTATTATCGTAAATTGCATCTTGACCCCAATAAACGCAAACTGGCTCAATATAAAATATTGCAGGCGCTCCATGAGCTCACAGATCTTGTAAAACAACTTGGCTTAGAGTCTGTAGAAGAAAACACAAATCGGATAATTTTATCTGAGATGAGTGTAAGTTGGTCAGATTTAGTAGACTGTCACTCCGATCGGATGAAAGGATATGGGAATATGGATGCAGCTGCTGCTGCAAAAATAGATCAGGCTGTTGATCATCTTGAAAGGGCAGCTTTTGAACTGAACAACCTAATGTCATTTGATTCACCCCGAGATATTCCCAACGAGGAAAAAAAAAGTGATATGACAGAAAATAAATTGACATCTTCGATAACGAAAACATTGGAAATTCAGGTGACAATCGAAACCGACAAGGATATAAAAACCTTTATCGAAGAACAAGGTTGGGATGAGCCCGAAGGACTCCGAATAATTTTGGGTGCAGGGTTGGGATATTTACGAGGAAAACCATTCCTCGGTTATGTTGAAGAAACAGGTCTTTTTCAAGACCCTAAACAACTGGTTATACTTTTAGCGAAAGCAGAAGCATCGTTAGCCTCGATGCGTTTCCGTATGTTTGAACTTCAACAGATGAATAACCATTGGGAACTATCCAATGGTGCCGTATTTCAAGAAAATATTGGCCTTAAAAACCTGACAAACCGTCATATTGAAGAAATTAATAATCTTCACTCGAAAGTATCTTTTCTTCAAGCAGAATTAACAAATCTTCGCAGTCAACAAACAGAGAAGGAGATTCCACAGCAAGGAGTAGCGCATGAATACCACCTCTCTAAATGGCATAAATGGCTCAAAAACCTTTTTAAATGAACTTTTTTGCTTGACTATTACCTTGGAAGGTATAGAATTAAATTAGCGATGAGGCTCGCTAGAGAGTAATCGAACCGCCGATCATGGCTGATAGCTTCTGTCTTGAACATAATCCAAGGCAGAAGTTTTTTTATACATTTTCTACAATTCTAATACAAGGAGATATGTACTATGACCAGTATTGATTCTGTACATGCACGAGAAATTCTTGATTCTCGCGGTAACCCAACCGTTGAAGTTGAAATTGTCCTGGAAAGCGGAGCATTCGGTCGGGCAGCTGTTCCATCTGGGGCATCCACCGGAGTCCACGAAGCTTTGGAACTGCGCGATGGCGATAAAAGTCGTTATAGCGGAAAAGGTGTTCTTCAGGCAGTTGATCATGTCAACAAAGAAATTGCAGAAGCTATTTTGGATATGGATGCTCTGGACCAATCTGCTGTAGATAAAGCTATGCTTGATTTAGATGGTACTCCTAATAAAAGCAAATTTGGAGCGAATGCTATTCTAGGCGTCAGCCTGGCTGTGGCCCGCGCAGCTGCTGATGAGGTTGGTCTGCCGCTCTACCGTTACCTGGGCGGCGTGACTGCCAAATTACTGCCAGTTCCCATGTTCAATATTCTTAACGGCGGTGTACATGCCAACTGGCAAGGAACCGACCTGCAGGAATTTATGATCGCTCCAGTTGGTGCACCCAACTTCCGAGAAGCACTGCGTTGGGGCAGCGAGGTTTATCATGCGTTGAAAGGTGTCCTTAAGACAGCTGGTTATACTACCGGCGTAGGAGATGAAGGTGGTTTTGCCCCTGCTCTTAAAACAAACGCTGAGGCCGTTGAAGTCATCCTTAAAGCCATTGAAAAAGCCGGCTACAAACCTGGGGAACAGATCTCCATCGCCCTTGATCCAGCTTCCAGCGGCTTCTATGAAGACGGCTTCTACAACCTGCGCACTGAAGGCAAAAAAGTCACTTCCGCTGAGATGGTAGACATGTATGCAACCTGGGTCAAGAAATATCCAATCGTTGTATTGGAAGATGGCCTTGCAGAAGATGACTGGGATGGTTGGAAATTGCTCAACCAGACAATTGGGGACAAGATCGAATTGGTGGGTGATGATTTGTTTGTGACCAATGTTGAGCGTGTGGCGCGTGGCATTAAGGAAAATGTGGCTAATGCTGTATTGATCAAGCTCAACCAGATTGGTTCCCTAAGCGAAACGATTGCCACCATCGAGATGGCTCGCAAAGCTGGCTGGGGCGCTATGGTGTCCCATCGCTCAGGTGAGACTGTGGACAGTTTTATTGCCGACTTTACCGTTGCCATGAGCACTGGCCACCTTAAAACTGGCGCTCCGTGCCGTGGAGAGCGGGTCGAAAAATACAACCAGCTCATGCGTATTGAGGAAGAATTAGGTGATGCTGCTATTTATGCGGGACGCAAAGCCTTCGTACGCTAACGCGACAAGAAATTCATAACGGGGGCCGGAGGAAAGTTCTCCGGCCTCTGTTATTAAGGGAGCAATTATGCCTACCACAATTATTTTAGTGCGCCATGGACAAACGGAATGGAATCGGGTTGAGCGATTTCGAGGAAGAATTGATATACCCTTAAATCCAACAGGAGTAAAACAGGCAAAACTGACTGCAAAACGTATCTCAAAACAAAGGAAACCAGTAGCAGTTTTTAGCAGCCCTTTAAGCCGTGCGATGCAAACAGCCGAAATAATTTCAAAGAAGTTACATCTTTCTCCGATCCCACAACATGGATTGATTGATATTGATTACGGTCAATGGCAAGGATTGACTCCGGAAGAGGCCAGGGACCAATGGCCTAAATTAGTTAAGAATTGGTACGAACATCCAGAGGTTGATGAAATCCCAGGAGGCGAAACTCTTTCCTCGGTTCGCAATCGTGCCATGTCTACCCTCGCAGAGATATGTCGGCGTTATCCCAATCAAGAAATCGTACTGGTCAGCCATACAGTGGTCACCCGACTGATGTTACTGGCTGTGTTAGGACTTAAAAATGATCATTTCTGGCGGATTCGCCAGGAACCCTGTGCCATCAATGTTTTTGAAGCACAACAGGATCAATTTACATTAGTTTCAATTAACGATACATGCCATCTGGATGATTTATCCTAACAAATTGGATGGTTGGCATTATTATTTTGGTAAGGATGAGCTTTACATAAAGGATAAAAAATGAAAAAGGACTTCATTGCAGTTTCGGATTATTCTCCTGAAGAATTACAGGAAATGCTTGACCTGGCCGTCAGCTTAAAAAAGGAGTATTTTGCAGGAGGTAACAAACCTATTTTAAAAGGCAACGTCATGGCTATGATTTTTCAAAAACCCAGCCTGCGCACCAGGGTCAGTTTTGATATGGCCATGCGTCACCTGGGCGGGGATGCCTTGTACCTGTCGCCAAATGAAATCGGTTTGGGACAGCGCGAATCAATTGCAGATATTTCCAGAGTATTATCCGGATATGTACAAATTATCATGGCGCGTGTCTTTAATCATCAACACGTGGTTGACCTGGCGCGTTTCTCAAGCATTCCAGTGGTTAATGCCTTGAGTGATTATAACCATCCCTGTCAGGCAATGGGCGATGCCCTCACTATTCAGGAAAAATTTGGCAACTTGAAAGGCCTCAATGTTTCTTTTATTGGGGATGGTAATAATGTGGCCGTTTCTCTCATGCATATCTGCACTAAGTTGGGTGCCAACTTTAGACTTGCCTCTCCCGAAGGATATGATTTAAACCCCGAAGCAATTAAATTGGCCAATACGTTCGCAACAAAAAGCGCCAGCAAAATCAGATTGTTGCACGATCCACACGAAGCCGTAAAGGATGCCCATGTAATATACACCGATACCTGGACAAGTATGGGGCAGGAAGCAGAAGCAAAACTGAGAGAAAAAGCATTTATTAATTACCAGGTCAACGAGCAACTGGTTTCTGAAGCAAACAAAGATGCCATTGTGATGCACTGTCTTCCAGCTCATCGCGGGCAAGAAATAACAGACGAAGTAGCTGATGGACCTCATTCCGCTCTCTTTCCTCAAGCTCATAACCGACTGCATGCCCAAAAAGCTATTATCGTTAAATTAATTGTTGGATAAAGCAATCACTCATGACAACTTTTTTATTGCCAGTTCGCTCTTGCAAATACTTTATCCAACAGCGATAAGGTAGCGAAAGCTTTGATTTTCATGAGGCGTTTTGTTATCTATATTAAACGAGCCATCTACTGCCTCGAGGGTAAATAGGTCGTGTTAACCTATTATTGCCCCAATTGCTGGGCCATAATAGCTAACGATGCAGTTGTATGTTCTGAATGTGGTTATCAACTGGACCATTTTGAAAAACTCTCATATGAAGATAAACTGCTCGCTGCCATTCACCATAGTGTATCAGAGCGTAGGAACATGGCAGTACAGGTACTGGGAAATTTAGGTAGCCAACATGCATTGCCAAAATTTCTTGAAATTATAGAAAACGAAACGGATGATTATTTTCTGTTGCGAGCTGTGTTATTATCCACCTCTAAAATTAACCACCCATTACGGTTAGTGATCCTAACTCGGGCGACGCTCCATTCTTCCCCACTCATTTGCGAACTTGCACTCGAACTATTGGACCAATTGCACCAACACGGGGAAATACCGAAATGGGATCGCCATACCGACTGACAACTATAATAATATGCTTCGAATTACCCAAATCGGCATGGTAGATGAATTAGCAGCAGCGGCCTCACTCGTCATGGGGTAAGCCGCTGAATGGACACCTGTTATCCACGTTCGCGGTTTCCCCTATGCATTACGGAAAAGGGTTTTTAAAGAGTTAGAGTTAATTCGTGATAAGCAAATGAACCTGTTCCGGTAAAATTATGATTTGTTCTGGCATTAGGAGATAATATGTCGGAAGAAGAAAAGAAAATCAAATTGGAGATTGAGATTGCCCCAGAAACTGCGACCCAATTAAATAGACTTTTCTCAGAACATTTCTGGGAGCGGGCTGATGGTTTACGGACTATTTTAGGTGTTGGAATCGGGACACTTATAGCCCAACAGATAGAAAAGAAAAACGAGGATTCTCAAACTAAAATCATTAGCCTGACACGTGAACTTGTACAATCGGAAGGCCGCTTAAGTGGTGTTCAATTTGAATTGGCAGAAATCAAAGAACTGAATAGAAGATGGGAACTCTCCACAGGGTCGATTCATGCCATGAATGCCACTCTTGAAAAAGTGATATTGCAGCAAAACAACGAGATTTCCGAAATAAAAACACAACTAAAAGCAGCCCTAGAAGAAATAAACCAACTGGGGCTCATATCGGCAAATCAAAAAATAGCCACCCTTTCACCTCGTCAATCACAAAAAAAGAGCTGGTTATCCCGTCTGATTGGAAAATCATAATTTTTAATGAAATATCCCTAAGTTTTATTCCTGAAATGACTTGCCAAATACTTCGATATTTTTCTCCAACGCCTGAAGATTTTTCAGGTCAATGAAGTGATCGACATAATATTCCTCGATAGCCGACATGGCATCACCATCATAGACGAGCTTGCCTTCTTTTAAGTATATCGCACGCCTGCAAATCTTCGCAACTGTCTCAGCCCCATGGGAGACAAAAATCAGCGTTCTTCCATCCTTGATCAACTCATTGATTCTCATCATGCACTTATCCTGAAATTTCTGATCCCCCACGGAAAGCACCTCATCGACAATCAGGATTTCCGGCTCCAGATATGAGGCGACGGAAAAAGCAAGGCGGACATACATGCCGCTTGAATAGTGCTTCACCGGTGTGTCGATGAATTTTTCCACTCCGGCAAATCCGACAATATCATCGAATTTTGCTTTTACTTCACTTCTGTTCATTCCAAGGATGGCACCGTTGAGAAAAACATTGTCACGCCCGGTCAGATCCTGATGGAAGCCGGTACCCACCTCCAGCAGACTGCCAACCCTTCCGCGGATTCGCACGACCCCTTTTGTGGGTGCCGTGATTCTTGAGATGATTTTCAGCAAGGTTGATTTACCCGCTCCATTTGCTCCTATGATTGCCAATGTCTCCCCTTGGGC
>Ga0118677_10012696_pt1 | contig 12302 bp, 11 predicted proteins | sample AliMusrvi5mmetaG_FD_86154 | JGI IMG/M metagenome (GOLD analysis project Ga0118677, IMG submission 86154)
ACATCCGCTCGCAGGGCAGCGGCAACGCCGGCACGACCAACATGCTGCGCACCTACGGCAAGGCCGCCGCCGCGGCGACCGCGCTGGGGGACCTGGCCAAGGCCGTCGCCGCCGTGCTGATCGCGCGCGCGCTGTTCGCCTGGCTCGGCCCCACCCCGCTCGGCTTCGACCCCGGTTGGCTCGCCGGGCTGTTCGTGATTCTCGGGCACATCCGGCCCGTCTACTTCCGGTTCAAGGGCGGCAAGGGCGTCATGCCCGCCGTCGGCGTCGTCCTGCTCGTCGACCCGTTCGCGGCGTTCGTGCTGCTCGTCCTCGCCGTCGTCGCGTTCCTGGTCTCGCGGACCATGTCCGTCGTCTCGCTGTGCGCCGCGGTCGAACTGCCGCTCGTCACGATGGCCCTCGCCTTCGCGCGCCGCGTCGACCCGCTCGCCGGGACGCTGTTCGCATTGGCCTACGGGATTCTCGTGGCCGTCTCCCACCGGGAGAACCTGAAGCGGCTGTGGAACGGGACGGAGAAGCCCCTACTTCCGCGGTAGCCAGGGGATATCGGTCCGGAATCCGTGAACTACGTCTTGAGCAGCCGCTGCCCCGGATGCTTGCTGGAGGTAGGATATTTCAAGTGCAGACGCCCATCGAGAAGCATCCGGTCGATGACGTCCGTGAGCGACGAAGGGCGGCTCCGATAGCCTAGTTTCTCCGCCAGCTGCTTCCGCGTCGTTCCTTCGGGTCCGATTGCGCTCAGGATCCGCGCGACGAGCTCCGCGGATTCCGATGCCGCACTGCCGTTGGAATGGAATGAAGGATGGATTCGAAGGGTCGTGAGAAAATACGATCGGTCTTCGTCGGTCTCGAAGACAGGGTCCGGCGACCCGTTGTCGCGCAGGGATTTCAGAATTCTAGGGATTCCCGTCCCCTTCCCCTCCGTCAGCCGGAGTTCCTTCAGGAACTCTCCGATCCGCCGGTTGCGGTACCGACGGGCGATGACCCTGAAGTTCCGCAGCGCCGCAATCGTTATGGATCGGTCCGGTCCAGGATAACTCAGGATCTCGATGCGGTCGTCGAAGATGCGCACTTCGATGGGCTCCCGCAATTCATAGCTTCGGTGATAGACGGCGTTCGCCAAGGCTTCCTCGATCGCTTCGAAGGGGTAGTTGAAGCATCGTTCCGACTCCGGCTTTCCAGGAACCTTGACGACTCGCTCCTGGACCGCCATGTTCTTCAGATATTGGAGCGAGTCCCTCAGCAGTTGGTCCAGCGGTCCGTCGAAGATCTTCTCGGTCATCCTGGAGCCCGTCGGATCGTCGCCGAATTCCGTCACTTCGATGTGCGAATAGGGAAAGAAGCGCTGCGGATGGTCGTTGAAGAACAGGAGTCCGACGTTCAGGGGTCTCAGGTCTTCGCTCGGACCATCCACGATCCTCATTCTCGAGCAGAGATCCTTGAAGTCCATGTCGCCGGACATGCCGAAGAGATCGCTGCGGACCTCCTGAAGGAAGGACTGGATCAGGGCGAGCTTCAGATCGGCCAACGTCGCACCGTGGTGGATGCGGTCGTCGAATGGAACCTGGTTGGCCAGGGAGAACAGGTCGCGCTCCTCCTCGAGGGTTGCCTGGACCGTGCTGGCCATCCGGCGGATGTAATATGCTTTCCGCTTGTCGTCCTTGGCCAACGATACCGGGCAGCGATAGGGGCGGTTCGATCCGCCGGGAGCCCAGATCACGAGGACTTGTCCGCCCTCGATCGCCTTCGGTTCCACGATGGGAGCGTAGGAAGGTTCCATCCGCCTCGTCGTGTTCAGAAGCTCCTTCATGACCCGGTCCACGGAGGATGGAGAAAGCCCTCCTTCGAGCACCCGGAGGATGCCGTTCTGTTCGGAGACGCCGATGAGGAGGTATCCGCCGCCCCAGTTGTCGATGTCGTTCGCGAACGCGCAGATCGTATGCAGAACCGCTTCCGGATTCCAGTCCGACTTGCACTCGAGTCTTGCGGACTCGACGATGGTCCCTTCGAGAAGCGACTCGACCTGAATCGGCAATGCCATGTTTCTACCCTCCTGAGGGTAGCCTAGCACAGAATGCTCAACATGTCACGAGCATGCCACGAGCATGCCACGAACATGCCACGACGGGCATGCTACTTCCGCGGTAGCCAGGGGAAGAACTTCGGAGTCCGGCGTCGGTATGCCTCCCAGTCCGCGCGGCCCGCGTACTTCCGCTCGAGCAGAGGCACGCCGGAGACGTAGAGCAGGAACAGCGTGATCAGCAGCGGACTGAGGACCAGCCAGACCGTGCTCCAGCCCCGCAGGGCCAGCAGGAACAGGCCCCACCACTGCGCGGCCTCGCCGAAGTAGTTGGGGTGGCGCGTGTACCGCCACAGACCGGTCGTCAGGAGCTTGCCGCGGTTCGCCGGGTCGGCCTTGAAGCGCGCGAGCTGCGCGTCGCCCGCGGTCTCGAAGAAGAAGCCAACGGCCCAGACCGCCACGCCGGCCGAAGCCCAGCCGGTCCAGCCGGCGGGCGCCGCGAGGTTGGTCACGACCGTCGGCAGCGCGATCAGGTAGTTCAGCACGAGCTGCAGCAGGTAGATCCGCAGGAACATCCGGAGCCCGTAGGTCTTCGGGTCCCAGGTCTCGCGCATGTGCGCGTAGCGGAAGTCCTCCGGCTTGCCGAGGTTGCGGCGCGCGACGTGCCAGGTGAGGCGGACGCCCCAGACCGTGACCAGCGCGGTCATGGCGATCGGGACGGGGCCGGTCGGGGCGCCGAGCGCGAAGGAGACCCAGGCGGACAGGACGAAGCCGGTCCCCCAGGCGATGTCGACCAGGCCGTGGTTCTTCAGGCGCTGCGCGACGGCGAACGTGGCGAGGAAGAACGCGAGCAGCGCGCCCAGGAGGATCAGGTGGTTCATCGGCGGGCCTTCCTTCCGGAGGGGTCGCGCGGCGTCTCGATAAAGGCGGCCGCGACGCTGCCGACGCCCGCGAACAGCGTGACGACGGCGGAGATTCCCGTGATGTAGAGGGGTTCGCGCCCGGTCATCCGGACGAGGTCCTCGCGCAGCCGCTCGGCGCGCTCGGGGGCGCCGGCGTGCACGACGACGTACTCCTCGATCGAGCGGCGGCGCAGCGAGCGCAGCAGCAGCTTCCAGTTCTTGCGGCGGCTGAAGGCGATGCCCTGGATCGTGCCGTTGCCCTCCGCGTCGATCGAGATCAGCGGCTTGAAGCGCAGGCGGATCAGCAGCCTGCCGATGCGTTCGCTGACGCGCCCGGAGCGGGCCATCGGGGCGATGTCGTCCACGCTGACGAGGATCCTCGCGCGCCCGCGCAGCTCCTCGACCGCCGCGACGACGCTCTCGAGCGCCTCGTCCGCCTCGAGCCGCAGGACCGCCTCGCGGACCAGCAGTCCCTGTGCGCCGGAGTTGGTCTTCGTGTCGACCAGGACCGCCCGCTTCCCGTCCGCCCCCAGCGCCTCCAACGCCTCGCGGACCCGCTGGTGCGTGCCGCTCATGCGCGACGAGACGGTCAGGACCAGGACGCGCTCGTGGTGCGCGAGGATCGGCGCGAAGAACGCCCTGGCCTGCTCCGCGTTGAGCTGTGAGGACGAGGCGCCGGCGAGGTGCTCGTTCAGGTATGCGCCGTCGATCGTGATCTTGTCCTGGTAGTCGACGCCGTCGAGCAGGACGTTGATCGGCAGCTGGTAGACGCCATGCTCGAACAGCCACTCCTGAGGCAGGTCGGCGATCGAGTCGGTCACCACGGCCGTCCGGTGCGTGTGCGGGCCGGCCAACCGGTTCTGCGCGACCATGTCGTCGGCCTTGTGCTCGAGGATGCGCCCCCGGGCTGCCGCGGCGCGGACCATCTCCCAGGGCCGGCTCGTGTGCAGGTGCACGCGGGCGAGGTCGTCCGACGCCGACACGAGCAGGCAGTCGCCGAGCTCGCGGAGGTCCTCGCGCAGCGCCTCGGCGTCGAGTCCGGGCGCCTCGAGCAGCACCTCGGTGCAATAGCGGAAGGGGATCTCGGCGCCCTCGCCCACCCGGTGCACGTCGCCGCCGGCGAATTCGGCCCGGTCCGCGGCGGTCTCGGCGGGCAGCGGCTCCGCCTTGCCCAGCAGGGTCTGCACGAAGCCGGACATGAAGTGGTAGTAGCCGAGCGCGCCGGCGTCGACGACGCTGGACGCCTTGAGGCGCTTCATGGTGCGCCGCGTCTCCTGGAGCGCCGCGTGCAGGCCGTCGAGCGCGTGCTCGAGCGCCTCGTGCGGCGTGCGGCGCAGGTCGAGCGCCTCCTGGTACCCGACGTACCAGGCGCGCATGAGCGTGATCACCGTGCCCTCGACGGGGTTCTCGATGGCCCGGTACGCCTTCTCGTACGCCTCCTTGAAGTAGGACGCGAGTTCGGACAGCGTCACCGAACCCTTGTCCGACCCCTGCAGCGACAGGCCGTGGAAGTACTGCGAGAAGATCGCCCCGGAATTGCCGCGCGCGCCGATCAGCGCGGAGCGGGCCACGTCCCTGAGCGTCGACCGCACGTCGCCGTGCGCCCGCGACCGGTCCTCGATCGCGTGCATCGTGTGAGCGAGGTTGGTCCCGGTGTCGTTGTCGACGACGGGGAAGACGTTGATGCGGTTCAACTCGTCGCGATTCGCCCGGGTGCGGTGCGCGCCCTGGAGGATCGCCTGGTGGAGCAGCTCGCTGGAGACCTGTTCGGTCATGTCAGATCCGGCTTCCGATCCAGGTCGTCAACGCGCAGCTGACGCCGGTCACGAACGTGCCCCAGCAGAGGTCGATCATGGTGAGCGACACGGGCCACCCCTTGAGCGTCGCGAGGTTGGTCAGGTCGTAGGTCGCATAGGCGACCAGCCCGAAGAAGGCGCCGGCGCCGAGGGCGTACCACACGGAGGCCTTGTCGGTCGCGGGGGAGATCACGAAGAAGACCAGCGCGCCGATGAACAGCAGGTAGAACAGGCCTGCGGCCACGAAGTTGACCTTGTCGGCCATGAGGTGGCCGATCTTGGCCTGGTAGAGCTTGCGCGAAATGAAGAGCAGCCAGACCATGTCGATCAGGGTGAAGACCACGAGGGCGATCAGATACAGTTTCACGAACGTCATGTCGTTCTCCTCCCGGGGCCGGGCTCACGAATTCCTCACGGGCCTGATCGTATTGTATGCGCGCCGGCGGCCCGATGGAATGCACCGGTGTTACGCGTTCAGGGCGGGTCCATGGATCCGGTCAGCCGAGCGGCTTCTGGTCGAAGGGCAGCGTCGCCGTGGACAGCGACTCATAGAGGGTCTGCGTCTCCGCGGGCGTCGCGAGGTTCAGGTAGATCTTCTGGGTGGCGGTCTCGACGTACAGGAACGGAGGCTTGCTGCGGTCGAGGAAGAGCAGGGCCGCTCCGACGTCCGCCAGCCGGAAGTGGCCGGACAGGAGATCGCCGATCGCGGATCCGTTGGTGCGTGCCTCGACCGTGGGCAGCGCGAAGACCAGCTCGACCTTCCGGATGTCCGCGACCGGCACGGTCTGGCCGTACAGCCCGGAGATCTTCAGGCCGCCGTCCGCGAGCACCGCCGACGTCGGCTGGCTTCCCTGCGCGAAGAGATATCCCACGCCCCTGGCGACGACGGCGAGGAACACGACGAACCCCGCGATGGCGAACTTCGAGCGGCTCTTCATGCGGCCGTCCGGGGCCCTGTCGTTCCGGTCGTACTTCTGCGCCCGGATCAGCAGGAAGACGACCACGGGCAGGGAGAGCCCGATGACGCAGATGCCCGCGACGCCCTGGTCCTTGAAGAGCAGCAGCATGCCGGCGCCGATCAGGAAGCCCATCAGGAAGAGCGCGTTGCCCATCAGCCGGCCCAGGCCCTCGACGTCGACGTTCTTCTTCTTCTCCTCGGACATCGTGTTATAGCCCGATATCAGCCCGTATTGCTTCCGGAAGCGGATCAGATATCCGATCAGGAACAGCAGCAGCGTCGGCAGTGCGACCGCGATAGGGACGATCCAGTCCATCTGGCCCTCCTGGCCCTCTGTCCGCTCGTTGCGAAACCGCGCGGAATCGAACGTTCGTGTTGCGGGCGTTTCTCCTGTCATTCTGGCTTTTCCCCTCGGAAAAATCAATTCGCGCGCTCCGCGCCGCCCCCGCCGCGACGAAGAGGACCCCGCGCGCCGCTCGGCGCGCGGGGTCCTCCAGGGTCCGGCCGGGTCGGTTCCCTACACCCGGACGATCTTGATCTCGGCGAAGTTCAGGTTGCCCACGAGGGTGACCTTCGCCTCGCTGGGGGTCGTCTCGCGGCCCGTGTCGTTGACGGCGGCGGCGAAGGAGCTGATCCTGTTCTCGACGGCCCAGGCGCGGGGGATCATGAGCTCGACGCCGCAGAAGCTGGCCGTGACGTTGATCGTGAGGCCGTCGGGGTGGACCTTGCACTGTTCGAAGTAGACCTTGGCTTCGGCGAAGTTGGCGGTCACGTCGACGCGCTTGAGATGCTCCGAGTGGAGGTACTTGGTCTGTTCGCCGAACCTGGCCTCGATCGTGACGACCTCATCGGCGTCCACGGTCTCGGAGGCGACCTCCTTCGCGGCGGCGTCGTCGTCGTGTCCGTGGCGGTGGCCATGACGAATGGTGAACTCGGGGAATTCGTGCTTCCGGTGGAACAGGATCGACAGGGCGATGCCGATCAGGGCGCCGGCGCCGAGCAGCGGCCAGAGCTGCGCATCGGGGAAGCCGATCGCGTCGCGCCAGAGGTACGCGATGCCGGCCAGCGGCAGGACGGTGAAGAAGAAGCGGAGCTTGACGAGGCTGGAGACGGTGACCCCGAGGAGCAGCAGGCTGCCCACGATCTTGTACGGGTCGGAATCGACGCCGATGCCCATCGCGGACAGCGCCAGCAGGACGCCTCCGCCGAGGATCAGGATGGCCCAGAAGATGCGGCCGACCTTGACGTTGTTCTCTTTCATGACAGGTTCCTCTCTTTCATTTTCCGGAACAGTTCGCTGCCGAACATCCTCGAGCCGAAGACCTCCTTGTGCGTGTCGCGGAAGGCGACCCGGCTGACGCCGGTCAGGCCCTTCTGGATCGAGTACACGTGGAGGGTGCTCACGATGGCGGACCGCGAGACCCGGACGAAGTAGCCGGGCAGTGCGGCTTCCAGTTCGTAGAGCCGCCGGTGGATCTCGAAGGCGTCGTTGCCGGTGTGGGCGAACACGCGGTCGGAGTCGGTCTCGAAGAACAGGACCTCCTTGAGCGACAGGAAGACTTCGCGGTCTCCCTTGAAGAAGGAAGGCGCCTGGCCTGCGTCCTGACCCTGTCGGACCGTGCGGGCGAGGGCCTCGACCTCGGGCGTGGTCTCCCTGCAGTAGATGACCACTTCCTCCGGCCTGTCGTCCCCGATCCGTTCGATCCGCACGCGCATCGTCTTTTCTCACCTCACGGGTTCATCATACGAGCCGCGAGCGGCCGTGGGAAGGGCTTTCCGGCGAGTGGTCGGTTTCTCGCGCCGAGTGGTGGTCCTACGCGGGCGACCCTCCGCCCGAGCTCTCGACGATGGCCCCCTGGACGTCCCTGTGGAGCAGCAGCCAGCAGAGCGGCGCGAGAGAAAGGAGCGTCCCGACCAGCGCGACGGCCGTGACCGGGAAGTAGTCCGCGGCGAAGCCGTAGGCGACGGTCGAGAGGGCCATCCCGCCGATCGAGCTCGACATCAGGAACCCCATGACGGTGGCGCGCTTGTCGGAGGGAACGAGGAGCAGCAGGCTCGCGTTGAGGATCGTGTTGCCGACCGCGCTTGTGAGTTCGGCCAGCAGGAACATCGCGGCGACGGCCGCGAAGGGACGCAGCAGAAGACCCGCGGCGAGGAAGGCCATGGACGTCAGGAAGCTCGCGAAGAGGACGCCGGGGCGCCGCTTCGGGGCCATCTTCACTGCGGCGACGAGGAGGGAGCCCAGCAGGGCGCCGACGGACAGCGCCGTCATCAGGAAGCCGTACTGCTCCAGCGGATAGCCCTTTTCGGTGGTGAAGACGAGGATCAGGTTGTAGAAGCCGCTGCCGAGGAAATTGATGAGAATCGCCGAGAAAAAGAGCATGTTCAGGCCCTTCGTGGCGACCACCGCCGCGAGCCCCTCGCGCAGGTCGACGAGCAGCGTGCGGACGCGGATCGGCGTCCCCTGCTTCGGCGTGCGGGGAATGCGGACGAAGGCGACCAGCAGGGCGTTCACGAGGAACGAGACGCCGTTGAACAGGATCAGCTCGCCGACGCCGACATAGACCAGCAGCAGCCCGCTCGCCGCCTTGCCCACGAGGTCCACGAGGGTCTGCGCCGTCGACGCGACCGACCGCGACCGCACGAATTCCGCCTTGGGCACGATATCGATGAGCACGGTCCCCGCGGTCGGGTTGAACAGCACGCCGAGCAGCGCCGCCACGACCGAGAAGCCGAACAGCGACCCGACGTCGAGCCGGCCGGCCAGCACCAGCGCGCCGATGCCGAGCATGACCAGGCCGCGCAGGACGTCGACGGACACGATCGCGGCGCGGCGGTCGATGCGGTCGGCGAGCGCCCCGGCGAGCGGGCCGAGGAACATGTTGAGGAACATGGAGAGGGAGGCGAAGACACCCATGAGCGAGGCCGACCCGGTCAGGTGGTAGACGTAGAAGCCGATCGCGATGCTGTAGACGACGTCGCCGAGGCGCGACACGAACGAGCCCTGCAGCATCAGGACGAAATCGCGGTTGAAAAGGCGGGTCGGGGGCGGGACGGCGATGGCGGCCGCAGGCGACGCGGAGGCGTCCGGCGTCCCCGGGTCGCCCGACGGCTTGGGCCGCGCGCTACGCGTCATGACGGCCCTCGTCTTCCGCATCGTCGTCCGCGGGATGCTCCGGCTTCGGCGCGAGGCGGCGGTACTCGACCAGGATCAGCGCGACGAGCACCGCGTCCAGCGTGGACTGGTAGAGCATGAACGGCGAATGGCCGCGCAGGAAACTGAAGCACTGGTAGACGATGAGCAGGGAGAAGACCACGACCGCCACCGGATATGCCCAGCGGACCTTCCGCGCGAGGAGGACGAGGACGGTCGTCTTGAGCAGGCCGTGGAGCAGCAGGTAGACCATGACGAACTTCTGCATGTCGAGCGTGTACGAGTGCCCGAACGTGAGGAGGTAGTTCATGAGCTTGTCGTCGGGGTCGACGGCGAGTTCCTTCCGGGTGACGAAATGGATCAGCCGGTCCATGCGCGCGGGAGGAAGGAAGGCCATCCCGATGCCGGCGAGCAGTTCGCCCGCGGCGTAGACGCCCTTGAGCGCGATGCCGACGCGGAACGCGACGCCGACGAAGTCCTTGCCGAATGACTTCTTCATACGATGAATCGTACCACTTGCGGGAGAAAAAAGGGGAGGGACCGCTCTACGGGTCGAGCGCCGCGTACCGTCGCACGAGCTCGACGACCAGCCGGGTGCAGGCCTCCATGCCTTCGACCGTGACGTGCTCGTGGACGCCGTGGAAGGCGAAGCCGCCGGTCCCGAGGTTCGGGCAGGGCAGCCCGAGATAGCTGAGCGCCGCGCCGTCGGTGCCGCCGCGCATCGGGATCACGAGCGGAGCGAGCCCGACGCTGGCCATGGCCGCGCGCGCGTTGTCGACGAGGTGCATGTGGTGGCGCACGACCTCGAGCATGTTGCGGTAGCGGTCGGAGATCTCGACCGTGACGGTGCCCGCCCCGTATCGGCGGTTCAGGCCCTCGGCGGCGTGCCGGAGGGTCTCCTTGCGCATGTCGAGCCTGCCGGCGTCGTGATCGCGGAGGCTGTAGGCCATCCTCGCGGACTCGGGGTCGCCCTCGAGCCCGTGCAGGTAGTAGAACCCCTCGCGGCCCTCGGTGTGGCGTGGGACCTCGAAGGCGGGCAGCAGCGCGTTCAGCTCGCAGGCCACCGTCAGCGCGTCGACCATGACGTCCTTGGCGGTGCCGGGGTGGACGGAGACGCCGCGGATCGAGACCTTCGCCTCCGCCGCGTTGTAGTTCTCGTACTCGAGTTCGCCCTCCTCCCCGCCGTCCATCGTGTAGGCGAAGTCGGCGCCGAACCCCTCGACGTCGAAATGCGCCGTGCCGCGGCCGATCTCCTCGTCCGGCGTGAAGGCCACGCGCACCGGCCCGTGCGGCACGTCCTCCGCGAGGATGCACTCGCAGGCCGTCAGGATCTCGGCGATGCCGGCCTTGTCGTCGGCGCCGAGCAGCGTCGTGCCGTCGGTCACGACCAGCGTCCGCCCCACGAGGCGCGACAGGTGCGGGAAGCGCGCCGGACCGAGCACGACCGGGTCCGCCGGGTCGTCCTTCAGCACGATGTCGCCGCCGTCGTAGCATTCAACGAGGCGGGGCCGGACGCCTTCGCCGCGGCACGCCGGACTTGTGTCCATGTGGGCGATGAACCCGAGCGCGGGGCGTTCCTCGCACCCCGGCGTCGCCGGGAGGGCGCCGTAGACGGTGCCGGTGTCGCTGATCCGGACGTCCGCGAAGCCGAGGTCGCGCATCTCGTCCGCCAGCGCCCGCGCGAGGTCGAGCTGGCGCGCCGTGGACGGGCTGGTCTGCGACGACTCGTCCGAGGTCGTGTGGATCCGGGCATAGGCCATCATTCGTTCCTGGACCTTCATCCTGGCACCTCCTGGGGGTCGGGGCGTCCTGCGGGGCGAAGCGGTCGGCGACGACATGCCGGAAGGAGGCCATCACCGCGTCGTTGGCCCTCCGGCTCACGTCCGCCTTGGGGCGCGCGGTGACGAAGGCGTGGTAGCAGCCCGGATAGAGCGCGAAGTCGACCGGCACGCCCACTGCACGCGGGATCCGCCGGAACTTCGCCTCGTCGTATTCGTGCAGGAAGCGTCGGAATCCGCTGCCGGTCGAGCGCAGCTGCGGGTCGATCATGGCGTCGGTCACGTGCATGAGTCGTCCTCCGGTTCCGGGGCGCCGCCCCTATGGAACCATCCTACCACCCCGGGCCGTCTCCCGATTGCACGGCGGTGGAATCTGTCTTATAATTCGCTTTGATTATCAAGACATTGGGTGGAGGAAGCGAAGATGAACTATTTTCTGACCGACGAACAGAAGATGATCCAGGAACTCGCCGCCACGATCGCCGACGAGAAGATTGCGCCCGTCGCCCTCAAATACGACGAGGAAGGCAAGTTCCCGCACGACATCGTGAAGATCCTCGCGGACTCCGACCTCTGCGGCGTCTACATCCCGGAGGAATACGGCGGCCTCGGCGGCGGCATCTTCGAGATGAGCCTCGTCGTCGAGCAGCTCAGCCGCGCCTGCGGCGGCATCGCGCTGGCCTTCGCCGGCACCGGCCTCGGCATCTTCCCGGTCCTCCTCTTCGGCACCGACGAGCAGAAGCGCCGTTTCCTCCCCGACGTCGCGGCCGGGAAGAAGCTCGCCGCCTTCGGCCTCACCGAAGCGGGCGCGGGCAGCGACGCCGCCGGCCTCAGGACGCGCGCCGACAAGGTGGGCGACGAGTACGCCCTCAACGGCACCAAGCAGTGGATCACCAACGGCGGCGAAGCCGACATCTACACCGTCGTCGCCTGCACCGACAAGACCAAGGGCCCGCGCGGCTACTCGGCCTTCATCGTCGAGAAGGGCACGCCCGGCTTCTCCTTCGGCAAGAAGGAGAACAAGATGGGCATCCGCGCCTCCCAGACCGTCGAGCTCGTGTTCGAGGACTGCCATATCCCGAAGGAGAACCTCCTGTCCCGCGAGGGCATGGGCTTCATCGTCGCGATGAAGACGCTCGACCGCACCCGCCCCGGCGTCGCGGCGCAGGCCGTCGGCATCGCCCAGGGCGCCTACGAGGAGGCCGTCAAATATTCCAAGCAGCGCGTGCAGTTCGGCCAGACGATCTCGAATTTCCAGGCCATCCAGCACATCCTCGCCGACATGGCGATCCAGATCGAGGCCGCCCGCAGCCTCGTCTACGCGACCTGCCGCACGATCGACTCCGGCGCGAAGACCTTCTCCAAGGAGTCCGCGATGTGCAAGGTCTTCGCCTCCGACACCGCGATGAAGGTCACCGTCGACGCGGTCCAGGTCCTCGGCGGCTACGGCTACATGAAGGAATACCCCGTCGAGAAGCGCATGCGCGACGCCAAGGTCACCCAGATCTACGAGGGTACCAACCAGATCCAGCGCAACGTGATCGCCCAGGAGCTCCTGAAGGAATTCCAGGCCTCGAAGTAGGCCAACGCGGCCGCGCGGCCGCGCAAGGGGCGGTGCCATCCGGAAAAGGACGAGGCGGAGGCCTCCCGCGAGGGGGCCTCCCGCGCGTTTAAGGTGCTGCACGGTACCGCAC
>Ga0118677_10012697_pt1 | contig 12301 bp, 9 predicted proteins | sample AliMusrvi5mmetaG_FD_86154 | JGI IMG/M metagenome (GOLD analysis project Ga0118677, IMG submission 86154)
GGATGGAACCGTCCCCTGGCAGATCGGCAAGCCGGAGATCAAAGACCCCAATGCGATCGAGTTCACCATGCAGGCTGTGGGGCCGATTCTCAAAGGATATGGTGGCAAATTGTCAGCCGAGTTCAAGGAGTGGCTGCGCCCGCATGTTGTGGCCTCATTCACTGCCATGCGCAACCACAAAGTGCCGGTCAGCTACACCAACATCTTTCTCATGAAATCCGTGAACCTGGTTCTAAATGGGGAAGCGGTGGGCGATGCACAGGCGGCCTCCGAAGGCTATGCGCAGATCGACGCGTGGATCGAGTACACGCGCCAGAACGGAATCCATGAGTTTGACAGCCCCACATATTACTGCACCGACCTGAACTCGCTGGTAGCGGCGTGGCGCTACATGAACCGGGCCGATGGCCGCGAAAAAGTGCGGCGCATCCTCGATTACTTCTGGACCGACATCGGCGCCAATTTCTTCGAAGGCCGCCAGCGCATGTCCGGTGCCCATTCTCGCGATTATGACTTTCTTACCGGTCATGGCGGCATCGAGTTCTATCTTGCGGCAGCCGGCTGGCGCGCCCGGCCGTATACGGAGAAGCCCGACCTCGAAAAAGTTTACCTGCTTGTGAACGATTGGGAAGGCGGCTATCAGCCATCCGCGTCAGTCCGCAAGCTTGCATCCATGCCGCGGCGCACGGTCATTCAGACGTGGGGCGAGAAGCCGGACAATGTCCGCACGCATTACCTGACGCCAGAGTTCTCCATCGGCTCAACCAGCAGCGACTACAACCCCCAGGACAAATTGATCTCGGTTGAATTCGCATCGGGCGGTGAAGTGCCGGCGATGACTATCGTACCCGACCCGTTCGACGCCCCGTGGGGCAAGGCGCGGATGAACGACCGCTCGGGCCACTCGAAGCCATGGCACGCGCCGCTGCACGTAACTTCCGTTCAACAAGAGGGGGCCATTCTGGCGTTGCTTGATATCGATCCGTCGACCTCACGTGCACAGGAAACATTTTCGACGAGTCTGATTCTGCCGGCCTCCGCGGATGAGATCCAGCTCGACGGGCGCAAGGTGCAGCTTTCCAAACCAGCTACATTCGCTGCCAGCAAGGACTCCGTGGTGGCCCTGCGGTTTGGCGGCGCAGCGGTGGCTTTCAAAGTGATCCGCGCCGTCGGATTCAGCGCCGAGTTTATGCCTTCCTTTACGCTGCAGAGCGATCGCGATGGCCTGAAGTACGGCGCCGCGCGCTATACGGTCTATCAATACAAGGGCGCCGCCGGCGCGCAGTTCCGCGAGAAGCACTGTCCGCTGGCTTTGCTGATCGTGGCGGGCGCGGGCGATCCTGAGCGGTTGGCGCGGCGGGTAAAGGAGGCGCGTATCGAGGACTCGATCGAGGGCGGCATCTGGCGCGTCGCGGCGCGGCTCGATTCTGTGTATCTGGAAGCCGCACGAAACATCGCGAAATCGCAAACCGTTACGCGGCGCATTAATGACGCCGATGCACCGAGGGTCCTGTTTACCATCAGCGGCCAGGATTATTCGCGGCCGCTGTTTGAATAACGGTGCGGCCCGGTGCGAGGTATCATATTGTAGTAGGATACTTTGTATGCCGCGCGGCAACCCATCACCAATGCTTGCGATCACGATCGACCCTGATGTTCACGAAAACATCCTTGCGGCGGCCGCTCAGGACAATGTAAGCGTCTCCGCCTGGATGACGATCGCCGCGCGGGAGGCGCTGCAGCGGCGTGCCGGTTTGGCCGCCGTCGCGCTCTGGGAAAAACAGCACGGACGTCTCACCGCGGAAGAGATTTTTGAAGCTTGCGGCCCAAAGCGTAGGACAGCATCTTCTCCACCACAATTGCGGGCCACGTCGCCGCTGCGTTCCGGTTGAGATCTCCCGGAACCAGACTTCTGGATAACCACGCGCCACTTCAGCGGTTCGCGCGTTTTCGCTGCAATGTGACAGCGAAAACCCGGGATTACATGAGCCTCCGTCCGGGCGGGCTAGCCGATCTCGACTGACGGATATGCTTCGGTGTACTTCTCGCCGTTGCAACCGAAGTAAGCTACCGTACGCGCAGCAAAGTCCACATCGTAACGGACTACGCCCGCGCGCCACGAGGCGGCGAGGAACTCGCGGAACGTGCTTTCGCCGGCCTGATCGACTCGCAAGGCTTTAACGAGGGCATCCTGTTCGAATGCCGGTACATCTGCTGCGCCAGTTAGCAAAGGTGCACCCTGCATTACCACCGACCCGAAACTGGTCAGAAACAGGCTCTGGCACGCCGGGAGAGACCAGATATTTCGAATGACCCCGGCACGCCTCAGACTCTCCGCCAGAAAGGGGAAGCCACCCACTTTTGGGCGGACTGCCGCTGCCCTCTCCATTGCCTGGTTCAAGTTTTCAATCGCTTTGCTCATAAGATTTTCTCCTCCGTAAGTTCTTGATTTATTGGCCGAGCGTCTTCACTCAAACGGAACGTCGCGGATCTGGTGGTGATTTGTGAGCCTGATGAGGAGATCGCGAAGCGTCCGGCGTTCCCCGGTATTGAGGAAGGCGAAGAATCGATCATCGTTATGATCGGCAATCTCGGCCAGTTGGGGAATAACGCGTCGGCCTGCAGCGGTCAATGAAAGCAGTTGGACACGATTGTCCTCGGGCTTGATCCTGCTCTGGATCCATTCCTTCGCCTGAAGCTTGTCGATGACCTTGGAGATTGCGCCGCGAGTCATCGTCAGTGCTTCGGCCAACTCTCCCGGCGTTGCCTGCTTCCGATCGTGAAGGTGACACAGGAGCACCCACTCGGCAACGGATGTTTGCCGCGCCTGCAGAGACCGGGCAAAGCTACCGGAAACAGCGTTAGAAACTCTCCTGAGCCAGTACCCCAGATGCATTTCCAGCTGAGAGGCCTGAGCGCCGCTATCAGTTTCCATGGAAACCATTATAGTTTCCACGGAAACGAAAGGCAACTGGTTATATGAACCCGGGGTGCGAAGCTTGGACAAAGAAGCCGCTTGGCCGCATAGTCGGCATCGCGGTGAAGTGCCGCGCCTTGAAGGTCCCCCAACGGCGTTCGGGGAATGGTAAAGACCGGCATTTGTCGAAGCTGCGGGTTCCGAACGCCCGGTGCTTGCGCGTGTCTCCCCAACGCCATTTTCGAGACCTTCCAGCGGGTTGCTGGTGACAAGGCCTGTTATCGACAATAACTGCCGGCCCGGTTAACTGCCCAGAGGTAACGTTCAACGGCCACTTCGTCCTTTCACTCCGGCATTAGATTCATTGCGAGCAGAGCCTCGGGCATTGCCCAATGCCTGGCTCCGTTGCGCCCCGCACCATGACGGCAGCCGTGGGCGGTCTCCGGCAATTTCTCTCAGCGTTCGGCAACCCTGCGGTATCAGATCCTCGGTTCGCCACAGATAACGCTCAAGGTGGTCGATCTGATGGAGCACGAGGTAAGCACCATCGGGACTGAATGAGATTTCGGGCCCCGACCCGGAACCCCCAAGAAACCGAGCGATGAGCTTCAATTCCGGCCAACTCCATGCCTGCGTCAGCGCGCTGTCCTCTGCAATATCGGAGACTGCGACAATCGCCCGTGAGTCGGGCGTGAACGCTACTACCGAGGTCTGTTTACCATCCGGCGTAATGGTTCCTAGTTTCTCGCCGGACGGTACCTTCCAAAGGCCGATCCTATCATTGAGCACCGCTGCAATAGTCGAGCCGTCGGGACTAAGAGTGATTGAGTGAAAGCCCTGTGAGGCTTTCCACCTCACCAGTTCCTTAAGATCTGGGTACCGCCAGATCCGGATCAGTCCCTCTGCTGAGGTGACCAGATAAGGAGCGTGAGGCGCGAAAGCCACATACTCGGGGACCTGCCCGTGCGCCACCTGCCGAATCACTTTGCCCGTTCGTGTGTCCCAGAGCTGTAGCGGTTGAACAGAGCCGGGTCCTCCATAGTTGCGTGGCGCATACCCGACCGTGCAGTATCGTCCATCAGGGGAGAAGATCAGCTTATCCGGATCGTAGGCTGCGGGCTCGAAGCTTCGCTCCCGTAAGCCGGGAGAGCTCCAAAACGAGAGCCGACGGTCGGCCACAGCTACCAGCGATCCGCCATCCGGCGCCCATTGGAGGACTCTCGGAAACGCACCACCGTTCGTTCTTGCTTCGGGAACCAAATCAGGAAGATTGAAAACCCGCACTGATCCCTCTGCATCGGCCACTGCCACCATCTTTCCCCCAGGACGGACGGCAAGCAGCGTCACGGTCGCCGGCATCTCGTTCGACACAGTTGCCGAGCCGCGATCGGCGTTCCACAGATAGAACTCGTTACCCTCGCTCACCAGAAAGCGCCGGCTGTCCGGAAGCCAGCTCAGCGGCAGGTGCGGCCAGCGCCAGGTTTCCTGCTCATCTCCGATCTGCCAAAGCTGAGCGTTACTTCTTTCGTCGGTCACTTGGAGCATCTGGTTCACGTGTCCGAACCGCACGGGGAAAAGTGTCCGGCCGGGCATCGCAGGCACCAATGAGATCATCCGTTCCGCCTCGATATCCCAGACTTGGATATCGCCGCCCGCACCGGTAACGGCGGCCAGATTGCCCCTGTCGCTGAAACTTACCCAACGGATCACCCCCCCGAGATCCCTCTTCATCTTCAAGTGGCCTCTCGTCGAATCCCAGATTCGGAGCCGGCTATCTCCTGCGGCACCGATTGACTTTCCGTCCGCGCTGAAAAAGACACGGTCCCAACCGCTCAGGAAGTCAATGGTGTCGCCTCGCCATCTATCCAGCTCACGCGGCGGGCTCTTCTTCGCTATATCCCACACCACCACAGTCCCGCCCTCGAGAGCGGCTGCCTGCTCTCCCACGGGACTGAATGCAAAGTCGGATATCGTTCCGGATGTCTTGAGTCGCGTCCACTCCTTTCCGGTCTCGGCCTCGAATATCGTCACCTCCGAAGCCGGACCGTTACCAGTGGTCTCAAGCTTGAACCTCGCGGCTGCCAGCCATTTCGCGTCAGAACTGTAAACAAGAAGATCAATCGGCTGCCCATGCGGAATGGACAACGTCGGCCTCTGCTTTCCGAACTCGTAGATCTCAATTGACGTGCCGTCTCGGCTGCCGGCCAGTTTCGGGCGACCAGAGGATGGAAACGCGACATCGAACACACGATAGTCTTTGGTCGGGATCGATCCGAGCTCTCCCCGCCTGCGCCATCGCGCCCACGACGCTGTTCCGGCAGTGACCACCACGACCGTATCAAGCTTGTTGATTCTTGCTCTCTGCAGCTCTACCGGTTCATCCGGCCGTCCGATGCTCTGACCGACGGTCCAGGGGATGTATTCCAGTTGACCGGAGTTGTCCTTCCGAAAGCCAGCCACGCCGTCGAAGAAGAATGGGATTGCGATCCCCGGCGAGCCGACTCCATTTTGGAAAACAGGACGCGCAAGATGCCCAAGCTGTTCTCGAAGCGCGAATCCAGCCTCCGGCGACGGCCTGCTCGCCGCCGACTGCAGAAGCAAAGCTGTTGCATCTATCACGTTGCCGGGGCGCGTGATTACCATTTCGTTGGACTGCGCAATCAGTTGCTCGGCAACAGCGGTATCGCGCTGGTCTTTAGCAATTTCGGCCTGGCGGACAGCGGCCTTCCGCTGTTCCTCGGCGACTCCCCGCTGTCCTTCGGCCTCTTTCTGCGCCCGGACTGCAATGCCGGCCTGGCGGATGGCCTCCAGTCGCTGCCCCTCGGCAAAAGCGGCGCTCCGCCGGGCTTGAATTCCAAACCACACTGCGACTGCCGCGAACGCAAACACCAGCCCGATGCCGATGTTCCGTGCCAAAATGTTCCGCCGATGAGTGAGAACCTCTATGTCGTTCATCGTCCCCGGCAGAACGCCACGAAGACTGGCTACAATGGCATTGATCTCAGCCTTGTAGCGCACGTTGCTGAGATCCAGATGTTCTTCCTTGCTGGCCCAGGTCATATCGGTCCAGACCGGTAGGATTTGCAGATTGTCGATACCTGCTGGAATCGCATCGGTGTTCTCCCAGTCCAGGCGCGAAGTTTCGATATCCACTTTGATGTGGTCGGAAATGTGAACGGGCAAAAAATGGCTGGTTCTCTTAAGCTCGTCGCACCAGATTCGGAGTTCCTTCGACACCCAGTCCGATTCGGCGGCTTCTTTCGATGCAAGAAAGACGAGAAATTCAGACTCTTCCAGACCGGCTCGGATTCCCGAGGGCAGATCGTCGCCCGGGCGAAGAACGCGTTCATCGCGGAAAATCGCCATGGGCGGCTTCCACAAGGGCCGAGCATACTTCTTGATCGCGCCTTCGAGCCGCTCAGCGTGCAGTCGGCTTTGCGGCGAGTGGCGATAGGAGATGAAAGCCTTGTACTTCATCTTGTCTTTTTGAACTTAGCGCAGGAACTCCCGCTGACGATCGAGGAGTATTTCAGTCATGATCTTATCCATCCCACCGTCGCGTGTGCCGGAAGAGCCTATTAAGGTGAACCACTTTTCAATATAGACGAGGCCCTGTGACAACTCAGAATCAGTCCGCTCGCGCGTCCCTGGTACTTCATCTGCCGTTTATGGCACTAATGTGTTCAGTCCGGCTATCGCATTCAATCATTTTCGATCCTCTGACCCGACGGAAGCATTTCGATTTGCGGTGCGCGCCGAGTTGTTAAACCGGCTTCCGCAAGGCAAAGACATTCGCAGCTAAAGCTGTTGACCGCTGCCCCCGCACCAGATAGCTGTCGAGAAATCCCCTTCCCACCAGTAGTCCGGCGTGGCTGACCATGAACGCCGTTCGGGGGGATGACAATCTTCGGCAGATGTCGGGCGGGTCCGGTCGGATCCGCGCGCTTCCGCCATCGGGACTTGGGGACGGCGTCGGGTTCTTCGACGCTTGCGCGTTGCCGGACAACTTGACTTCGCAACAATAAACCGTGGGCGGTTACACGCGGGCATGGCAAGATCTGCGGAGACCGCGGTCGCCAGTCAAGGAGATTGCCGACACTGTTCAAGTGAGTCGGCGGGTGCGGACTGTTTCGCCGGGAACACGCCCAAACCTCCGCGACAGAGCTTTGCAACAGTACCCGCGCCAGCCACGGCGGTGCAGTTGCCCCGATTTGCGGTCATTTTTGCGGCTGACTTTTGCAACATGCGGAACCCCGTATTTACATGTGATCTTCAGAGATAATTGGCGGGCTTTCTTCAGCAGTATTTGACGATCACGCCGGTTGCACACCCCGCGCTTGCGTTTCAGAACCAGTCCTTTGTGCGACAACGCATGCGTCCAGCTATGGGCGGACTCGATGGGCGTGGCGAAGCATTAGAAGTCCCAGAAGACCGGTGCCTTGCAGAAACCAAGTGGCAGGTTCGGGCGCGATCTCACCGCCCACAAGTGTGAGCGTCCCTGTCCCGTTGAGGCTAATGAAATGATCAAAGGTATTGTAATCGTATGCGTTGACATTGTTCGCGAAGGGAATCACGGATGCTGAACCGAGGGGGGCGTCCCACTGCAAGGCAGACACGATAAACCCAGATGTCTTGTCGTATGCGAAGAAGGAATAACCGCAGCAGATAAAGACCATATCACTATTCGCGTCTGACACATGCTGAACAAACGTGCTGGCGCTGAATACTGATTCGACAATATCCCATGACTGAGGGACGCCGGTAACCGCATCCGCCGTAATCGTTCCCGCGACATCGATATGATAAGGCGTTGGTGCGCTCGGGACTCCGCCAGATTGGTTGACAGAATATGTGATGGCTGACAACTCGTAGGTGATGGTCGCAGCGCGAACGCCTGTGACTCCCAGTGCCAAGAGGCTGAATGCGATGCGGATGATTCGTGGAATGTTCATAGCCCTCGCCGATAAGGATGAGCTTATCACCACAATGGAACCCAAGACGCTACTGGTCGGTCCGGGGTTGCGGGTACGGCCGCGGGGGTTCCTTTGGCACGCTTCCGCAGGCAAAGTCGAGTGATTGGCAGAGCACAGCCTACGAGGAATAACCAAGCGGTGGTTGGTTCCGGCGCTTCAGTGGCTGACAGGTAGATAAATCCAGAATCTGAGGTGACCGCTGCATCGCTCACAGGATTGCGATTGCCGTCCAGTACGACGACGGATTGCAGCCTTACGGGACTTGAAAAATAGTTCACACTGCCACCGCCAGTCTCATCAAGACTGCCGTCCAGATGCCCCGCGCCGATTAAGGCAGTAAGAGTGGTTGTAATGCCGATCGTCTGCCCGAAGGAGAACGGAATCTCTTGGGTTAGGAAGGGCTGGGAGGACGAGCAATACCCACTCGCAACCATCGCCTCAAAGTCTGCTCCACAAGCGACTGCGGAATATCCGACTATTGTAGGACGCAAAATCACGTCGGTCACGCTGGAGAAATACCCACTTGCGCTTGCGGCCCCGTCGATTAGCCAGTTCATCAACAAGAAGCCGGTTCCGTTCCCCCCTGTGACCGTAACATTGTCGTCGACCTCTATTGAGGCGTGAGAATAGGGTCCACCGACCTCTCTAACTTGGCCGTGGGCGGAAGCGTCGAGTGTAAAACTCAGACGCAAAGTAGTGAGATCTGCCTCCGCCGCTATCGTCGTCGATGCATTTAGGGAGTAAACACCGGGAAAGCTGCCTCCGCCGCTACAGGAATCGGCAAGAACCACAGGAACGCCCGCGTAGGAAGAACTCGTTTGGCCCCCGCACGTGTTTTGCACTCCATCAACTGTGTAGTAACCCATGGTGATGCTCGCAGCACTGCCTGATACCCCAGAGAGCACAAAAAGCAACGAAATGCTGGCAACTCGCGGAATCTTCATAGGCCCTCTCGCTGAAAACAGCATATCAGCGCTGCGGTCCAGATCGACAGCCCAAGGCGTCCCCGATCATTTCGTCTTCGCCAACGCCAGTGCCCGCCATAGCGTGTGGCGGCTGACCTCAAGCTCATCAGCGACCTGCACTTTACTGTATTCGCCGGACCGCAACAGTGCCCGCGCCTTCGTTAAATCAGCGTCGTCGAGGGCCTTGGGTCTGCCGCCCACGCGGCCCCTCCGCCGTGCTGCCGCAAGGCCCGCGTTAACCCGCTGGCGCAGAATATCCCGCTCGAACTCGGCTAGAGCGGCAAAGATGTGAAAGGTCAGTTTTCCGCTGGGCGTCGTCGTGTTGATGTTCTCGGTCAGGGAATGAAACTCCACGCCGCGCTCGTTGAGCATAGCCGTGGTGTCGATCAACTGGCGAAGTGAGCGTGCCAGACGGTCCAGTTTCCACACGACAACCACATCGCCTTTGCGCGCGTGGTCGAGAAGCTTCATCAGTTCGGGCCGATCCGATTTGGCCCCGGATGCCTTCTCCTCATAGACACGGGTACATTTCGCCCGTTTGAGCGCGTCCATCTGCAAGTGAGTTTCCTGAGCGTCGGTTGAGACGCGAGCGTAGCCGAGCTTCATGTTGCAAAAACCAAAGAGATAGCGTTATTATGCACCATATCTTTTGCACCAGAGTTTTGCAACTTGTTTTCGCGAGTTTCGGGCGCTTCCGGGCCCCGGTCGAGTCGCGGTGCAAAAACAAAGGTTATTGAACCGATGGCTCAAGCCCCTGAAACAAAGCCCGTAGCCGCTGCTCTGACAGAGGGCCAGCGCCATTTGGCCATGGAGCGGTTTGCCGTTCTGCGTCCACATCTCGAAGAAGACGTGCCTCTGACCGAAGCGGCCAGGCATGCCGGTGTCGCGCTTCGCACTGCCGAACGCTGGTTATCCCGCTACCGGCAAACTGGACTCGCCGGGCTGGCCCGCCCGGCTCGGAACGATGCGGACCGGCACCGCCTGCCCGCCGACCTTGTCGCGTTCGTTGAGGGCATGGGGCTGAAGAAGCCGCGAGCTTCCGTTGCCGCCATTCATCGGCGCATCGGAAACATTGCCAAAGAGCACAAGTGGCCCGTGCCTTCCTACAGCACGGTCTATGCGATCCTCGCCGATCTCGACCCAGCCATGGTGACGCTGGCGCATGACGGAGCAGCAGCCTTTCGCAATCGCTACGAACTGATACACCGGCACCGCGCACAGAATGCCAACGCGATCTGGCAGGCCGACCACACAATGCTCGATCTGCTGATTCTCGATCAAACCGGCAAGCCTGCCCGTCCATGGCTTACAACCGTGATGGACGACCATTCCCGCGCGGTCGCGGGCATCATGGTGTTTTTGGGCGCACCGTCGATACTCAACACCAGCCTTGCGCTGAGACAGGCGATCTGGCGAAAAGGCGATCCGGCTTGGCCTGTCTGCGGTATTCCCGACGTGCTCTACGTCGATCACGGGTGCGATTTCACGAGTAAGCACCTCGATCAGGTAGCGGCAAGCCTGAAGTTCCGCATCGTCTATTCAGCGGTCGCCCGACCGCAGGGGCGAGGCAAGATCGAGCGTCTGTTCGGAACGCTGAATTCCGAACTCCTGCCGGAATTGCCCGGACATCTGGTGAAGGGCAAGCCGACATCCGAGCCGAAGTTGTCTCTGGCCGATTTGGATCGGGCGGCGATCGCCTACATCGCCAACACGTATCATATTCGGGTTCACAGCGAGACCCGTCAGACGCCGCTCGACGCATGGCGAGGCAAGGGATTTTTGCCGAGGTTGCCCGAAACCCTCGAGGCACTCGATCTCCTGCTTGTGATGCATGCGAAGCCGCGGGCCGTCCGCCGCGACGGCATCCATTTTCAAGGACTGCGCTACCAGCATCCGACCATGGCGGGTTATGTCGGCGATGCCGTGACGATCCGCTATGATCCACGCGACCTGTCAGAAATCAGGGTCTTCTATCGCAACAACTTCCTCTGCCGGGCTGTCAGCGAGGAACACGCGGGGGAAGTGGTGACCCTGAAAGACATCCAAGCCGCGCGGCGGATGCATCGCCGCTCCTTGCGCACGACCATAAATGAGCGCGTGGCGCGGGTCGTCGATTTCTTGCCGGTTCAGCAGCCGAAGCCGACGACCGAGGAACTGAGGCCTCCTTCTCGCGGGAAAAAGAAGCTGCGCGTCTATCAGGAGGATTGAAAGATGAACGGGGAACGCGTCGGAACCTTCATTGCCACGAAGGAGCATCGCCGTTTCACGGAGTTCGCCGAAGCTGTGCGGAAGCACCGTTACGTCGGCCTCTGTTACGGCGCTGCCGGTGTTGGGAAGACTCTCTCCGCGCGGCGCTATGCGCACTGGGACGTAGCCGGTCCCGTGATCGAGGCTTGGAACGGGTGCGGCAGGTCCAAAGAGAAGAAGATCAACGAGGCCTTGTCGCGTTCGCGCACCGTCTTCCATACCCCAACCGTACTCGGCACCCTGCGCGACTTGAAGGATACTCTCGGGGAGCACATTGACCGCGTGGATACATGCATCGACAGCCATGTTCATCGCGACGCGAAGGGTCCACGGGTGATCACGCACGAGGAGTTCCACGTTGAAATGTTGATATTCGATGAGGCCGAGCGGCTGTCAGTGACCGCCCTCGAATTCATCCGGGACATATTCGACCGCAGAGGCGTCGGCGTCATTTTGATCGGTATGCCGGGCATGGAAAAACGGCTCTCCCGCTACCCGCAGCTTTACAGCCGTGTTGGCTTCGCTCATCATTATCGGCCCTTGCAAGGCGATGAACTCTCCTTCGTTCTGACCCGGCACTGGCGCAAACTCGGTCTCGCGCTCGACGAAGCCGACTTCACCGACACGCAGGCGATTGCGTCTATTGCACGCATCACCGGCGGGAACTTCCGGCTCCTTCACCGTCTATTCGTGCAAATCGAACGCATCCTGAAGATCAACGGCCTCTCGGTTATTACGGATGATGTTGTCGAAGCGGCCCGGAGCACTCTCGTGATCGGTGCGGCATAGCGCCAACTTCCGCCGGAAAAAAACCGCCATTTATCTCTGAAGATCACATTTACAGGCCTCTCAGCGGCGATGCGAAACGATCCGGTTTCGATACGTTGGGACCCGTTCCGGATCACGGTGCGTCATTGCGCCGGGCCACGGAGCCGCAGACTGCTCACGGACGGCACACCTCACAAACGGCGCGTGTCAGGGGCTTAATTCTTCTTGTTAGCCTGGCCGAAAGGCTGGAGGCTGGCAAGTGTAGTCCAGGCTCGAATGAGGAATGCCATGAAACTTTCACACATCGTTACCACTCTGGCGGTTGTTCCTTTTGCGGTCGTATCGTCCAGTGGTGTGCGGGGCGCCGGCGCAAGTGCCGCCGAGGAGGCGTCGATCCGCAAGTTGATTGCCACCTGCGACCCGGATAACCG
>Ga0118677_10012698_pt1 | contig 12301 bp, 6 predicted proteins | sample AliMusrvi5mmetaG_FD_86154 | JGI IMG/M metagenome (GOLD analysis project Ga0118677, IMG submission 86154)
ATATATTACCGATGCGGATTTGTCGACATGGGTAGAGCATATCATCGCTGCAACGCGCGTTTATGGTGTGCAGGCGAAAGGCGATCGTTTCGCCTATGATCCGTTGGGAAGTTTCGCCGATTTGCGGCTTGATTTCGATGTCACCCTACTGCCACCGAAGAAACTTTTCCAACCGTTGGTCGAAACGATCATGAAATTCCACACGCAGGGACACTATGAGTCGGTGTTGGATGACGCGCCATTCGTCGTTTTCGGCATTCATCCCTATGATATCGTCGCAATAGCGCAGATGGACGCCGTCTTCTCGCGCGATCATCAGGATGTCCATTACCTGACACGGCGCGAACACGCCACGTTGGTGGCTGTTGATATTCAAAATGCTTCTCCCAGCATGTTCGCTGCCTGCATGGGCACTGCGGTAGTGCATGATGGATTCGACATCTTGCTTACGCGTATCGGCGCGGGGTATGTGGTGGAAGTGCGCACGGAAAAAGGGGAGGCATTGCTCAACTTCGCCGGTGATGTACCCGAGGCCGATGCGTTATTGCTGGCGCGACGCGAGCAGTTCTGGGACGACGCTTCTCGCTTTCTCAACAAGTATTTGCTCAAATGCAAACCGACTGATCTCCCGCAACTGCTCGAACAACATTACGATCATCGTATTTGGGAAATGAATGCCGCGCTTTGCTACTCGTGTGGTTCATGCAATATGGTCTGCCCGACTTGTTATTGTTTCGAAGTACAGGATAAGGTTGATTGGTCACTGACGGAGGGAGAGCGTGTCCGTCGCTGGGACGCCTGTTTGCTGCGCGACTTTGCCAGCGTGGCGGGTGGGCACAACTTCCGCCGGCGCCGCGAGGAACGCTACCGGCACCGTTACTACCGCAAAGGGCAATATATGTGGGAGCGATTCCAGCAGATCGCCTGCGTCGGGTGCGGGCGCTGTACCACCGCCTGCACGGCAAAGATCGCCAATCCGGTCGAACTGTACAACACGCTATTGGAGGAATAAGGCCGATGGATGACCTTTCACCTGTCTCACGTCTCGAAGATATATACCTGCCGATGCCCGCCACGATCGTGCGCACCGAAATGGTGACTGAACTCGACCGCTACATCGAAGTCCGACTCGATAGCAATGCACCGCTGGGGCATCTACCGGGACAGTTCATCGTGTTATCCGTCCCGGGCATCGGCGAGGCGCCGACCTCGATCTCCTCCTCGCCCGATCGGGTCGATACTTTCGAACTGGTCGTGCGCAAGGTGGGCCGCTTAACTGAGGCGTTGCACGCGCTCCCCGTCGGCTCCCCTGTTGGTATCCGCGGCCCGCTTGGTACCGCCTTCCCCGTCGATAGCGCACTGTTAGGAAAAGATTTACTGATCATTTGCGGTGGAATCGGCATCGTGCCCGTGCGTTCCGCTATTCAGTATGTACTGAATCGCCGAGCGGAATTTGGCAGCATAACCATCCTCTATGGCACACGCACTCCGGCCGATCGCTTGTTCGGGGATGAGATCGCACTATGGCGCGCGATGGAAAACGTCAGCTATCGCGAGACGGTGGATCGTGCCGACGACGTCTGGAAGGGGCACGTCGGCGTGATCACCACCTTATTACCGGAAGTGACGGTTAGCGCCGTCAGCACACGTACCATTATCTGTGGCCCACCCATTATGTATAAGTTCGTGATCACGGGACTCGCCGCACGTGGCGTGCCGTTAGAGCATATTTACGTGTCGCTTGAGCGCCGCATGCGTTGCGGTGTCGGTAAATGCGGTCATTGTCAAATCAACGGGCTATACGCCTGTATCGACGGACCGGTGTTCAATTATGCCACGTTGGCGGATGTTCGGGAGGCGATATGAGTAAACCACGTGTGGCTATTTTTGACTTTGCCTGCTGCGAAGGCTGCCAACTGCAAATCGTCGATATGGAGGAGGATCTGCTCAAATTATTGGAACATATCGAGCCAGTCGAATGGCGAGAAGCCATGTCCGAGCAGAGCGATACCTACGATATTGCCATCATCGAAGGCTCCATTACCCGCCAGAGCGATGAGGAACGTTTGAAGGACATCCGTAAACGCGCAAAGGTACTCATCGCGTTGGGCGCCTGTGCCACTATCGGCGGGATCAACAAATTGGTCAACACCTTCGATAGCCTGGATGAAGTGAAACGCGCTGTTTATGGCGATGACGCCCGCTTGCCCCATCTGGTCACCCAACCGGTGAAAGCTGTTTGTGAGGTGGTCACCGTCGATTTCCTCATACATGGTTGCCCCATCAATGGCGCCGAATTCGCCTATGTGATCCGCTGTTTGCTGCAGGGAACGACACCGATCGTTCCAAACTTTCCCGTGTGTGTCGAATGCAAGATGCGTGAAAATATCTGTCGTTATGAATATAACGAAGTCTGCTTAGGCCCGATCACGCGCGCCGGATGTAATGCCCCCTGCCCGACGGGCGAGATGTGGTGTTTCGGCTGTCGGGGTCTGGTTGATGAACCAAACATTAATGCCGCGCGCGATGTCATGGAACGCTATCGCAAAACGGTGGATCAACTGCTGAGTCGTTTTGATCTCTTTAACAGCGCGGAGGAAAAGCACCATGCCTGAACTGATCGATATCCACGTCCATCACATCACCCGTGTCGAAGGCCATGGCAACATTACCATCCGCGCCACCGACGGCAAGGTTGAGCAGGTCGAATGGCAGGTGCCGGAAGCGCCGCGCTTTTTCGAAGCCATGGTGCGCGGGCGCCGATGGGAGGATATACAGACCATCGTTTCGCGTATCTGCGGTATCTGCTCGGTCGCGCATTCGTTGGCTGCCGTGAAAGCTATCGAAGATGCCATGGATCTTGTTGTGTCGTCGCAGACCGAGCAGCTACGCATGCTGGCGCTCTACGGCGAATTCATCGAGAGCCATGTGTTGCATATCGGCTATCTGGCGGCGCCGGATTTACTGGGCGTAAAATCGGTATTACCACTGATCGCTTCACAACCCGAGTTGGTGAAAGTGATCATGCGCCTGCACCGACTCGGCAACAGCATGATGGAAGTGCTGGCTGGCCGCCGCACGCATCCGGTGTGTTTTTGTCCCGGTGGCTTCAGTCACTTGCCCAAACCCGCTGATCTGCATACTTTACGGGCGCAACTCACGGCTGCCTTGCCGGATTTACAGGTGCTGGCTGATGCCGTTTACGGAGTGAAGGAGATGCTACCCGATTTTGAACGCGACACGGAATATGTCGCACTGGTCGATCGCGGCACTTATACCTTCTATCATGGCAATATCGGCAGCTCGGATACCACAAATACCGTGGCTGTGCAGAAATTCAAGCAGGTGGCGAATGAATATGTGGTGCCGCAATCGACCGCGAAGTGGGCCAAATGGCACCGCGAGTCGTATATGGTGGGGGCGCTAGCGCGTTTTCATCTCAATGCTGAGCACCTCTACCCTGTCTCCGCTGAACTGGCGCGCTACTTCGGCCTGACGCGTACCTGCTTTAACCCCTATATGAATACCGTGGTGCAACTGGTAGAGACCGCGCATGCGGTCGAGCATAGCCTGGAGCTCATCGATGTGTTGCTGACTAGCGGGATCACGCCTGAGAGGCCGCACGTTATCGCGAAAGCTGGCTGGGGGGCCGGTGCCGTTGAAGCCCCACGCGGTATCCTCTTCCATAGTTATGCGTTCGATGATAACGGCATCTGCACCGGGGCGAATATGACGATTCCGACGAATCAGAATCATGCCAATATGCAGCAAGATCTGGAAAAGCTGGTGCCATCCATCATCAGTAAGCCGGAAGCGGAAGTGCGCCAACTCGCGGAGATGCTTATTCGCGCATACGATCCCTGCATCTCCTGCTCAACGCATTATCTCAATGTGGAGTTCGTGTAGATGACGGTGCGTCCTATCGTGCTCATCGGGCTGGGGAACTCACTCTTAGGTGATGAGGGCATCGGCGTTTCCCTCGTGCAAGCTCTTAGCGCGGAATTTGCACATCATTCGGATGTGGAATGTATCGACCTGGGTATCGCGGGTATGGCGTTGCTGCACATATTAGACGGTCGGCGCAAAGTAGTGTTGCTTGATTGCGCACTGATGGGCGAACAACCCGGTGCGTGCCGCCGTTTCACTCCCAAAGATGTGCGCGATATTTCAACGTCATCACGCTGTTCGTTACATGATGGCAATTTGCTGGACCTGCTGGCGCTCGCCGGCGAAATCGGGGGGCTACCGCCCGAAGTAGTGATTTTTGGCATTCAGCCGGAATCGATAAACGCCAGCCTGACCTTATCCCCAACATTGCAGCATAAATTTGATGAATACATGACGAAAGTGCGCAACGAAGTTCGTAGGACGATGGTCTCCACCGCTGCAGCAAACGACGATTTATCATGCGAGGGCAGTGATAATCCTATGAATCGGAATGACGTTACAGCGCAACCTTGCTAGCTTTCAAATACCGACATGCATCATAATTCAAGACAAAAATAACTACACACGATCTTCGTATTTGATATAAGGGCGATGCCGAACAGTCCACCAGCTCACCCCACTCACGATGCCGGCGCACAAGTGTACCATCCCCAGCGGGACGATCATCGAGCGCCAGCCGCACGACATTATCAACATTCCCACGCTGCCGAGTAGCGCCATGGCACATGTGATGAGCGAGGAGGCAGTACCTATTGCCGTGTGTTGTTGTTCCAACATCAGGTGTGTACTCGGCGGGCGCACCATCCCCATTGCCATCGTCGCCGGGATGATGGAGAGCGCCAGCAGTAGTGGGGATAATTGTCCCAGTGTGCAAATGGCGATGCCACTGGCCGCGATGACCATGAAACACCATGGTAGCACCCGCAGACCAGCAATGTGGTGCGAAATGCGTAAATACAGTAACGGCGCCAGCACCGCGCTCACGGCATTGCAGACAAAGAAATAGCTAAAAGCCAGCGCACTCAGGTGAAATTCCTTGATGTAGATGTAGGACGACGCGGCGAGATACGCATATAATGGCATGATTACTACGGAAAAAATGACGAGTAAGACGGAAAAACCAGGGTTTTGCAGTACGCGACCCAACTGCCCTAAGGTCTGCAAAATCGTGCCGCGATAATGGTGTGTTACCGTCTCGCGTAGCGCCAGACTCCAGCAGAGTGCCACTACTCCGAACCCCGACAACGTCCAGAATACCCCGCGCCATGAAGTGAATTTCAGCAGCAACGCGCCAAGTACCGGCGCGACAATAGGCGCGATCATCACCATCGATTGGATCAATACCAGCCCGCGTTCCCGCTTGCGTCCATGAAACAGATCCTTCACCAACGCGATGGCAATAGCTGGTGAACATGCACCCGCGATCGCTTGCAGCACACGAAAGACGATCATCTCATACACGCCCGCCGCGCAAGCGCAGCCGATACTCGCCAGAATATATAGTGCCAGTCCGATGAGCAACACCGCCTTGCGCCCATACTTATCGCTCAGCGGTCCCCATAACAGCGTACCAAGGCTGTAAAACACGAAAAAGAGAATCAATGTCAGGTTCACCAGTGCCGTCGGCGCATGAAACGCTTTCGTCATCGTCGGCAGCGCCGGCAGATACATATCCGTCGACAGCGGAATAAACGCGGAGAGCAACGCCAATAATCCCAAAACCCCCGCATCGCTAAGCGACTGCGCGGGCACAGGTTGAGGATCAGTTTCGACAGGGAGCGGTAGAGACAAGAAAAGTGTTACCTTTGCATCGTGAATGAGACGCATCATTATAGCGAATCATCCGCCGACGGTATAGCATTACCCATATGGGGTGATGCCAGCATGTCTGCTTTGGATTTATCGCTAACCTGCGGAAATTCATAGACGACAGTACATAATCAGCATGCGATATTGATAGCTAATGAGCCTGACAATATACCAATAGGCAGTATTTCCCTGGACTATAGCGAATCAATCAGCAAGTCAGACAATGGCGGACCCCACTGTGATCGCGGGCGTCCCGCCCGTCCCCGTTGCTCCATAGCTAGAGTATACAGAGGAATCTGCCAAATTACTCTTCTTAAAATGAAACCTATCAAAAGGAGCTGATTATGTCTATAAGTTAAGCAATTCTGCAATCACTAAACCAACAACCCGGCAATGTCTGCGATGATTGTTTAACTAACATTGCGAATCTGACACGACGTCAAGTTGCATTTTCAGGGTGTACGGAACTAGCGAATAAAGGTTCAATTCTCCGGGAGTGTGGTGAATGTATTAAATGCGGCAAAATCAAAAATGTCAGTCGTAGCCTTGCTGCCAACAATTGTTCCCCCAACGTGCAACCAACTGGAACGGTTATTCCAAACATCAAAACTTCATGCAAACCATTCAACGAATCATCGCAGGCATGGTACTGGGAAGGCAATGTGCAATCGGCGCTCATCAAACACCTATGCAACATCGATTTCAGTATCCGAAGTGTTGCCAATACTGCATCGAAAGCACCTGGCAAGGATATAATTGCCATCACTCCAGAAAATAAGGAATTGTGGATCAGCGTATAAGGATATCCTGCAGAAGGCAATGCTAGCCGTAATACTCAAGCCCATCACTGATTCGCGGGCGCAATTTTCGATGTGGTTATGTATCGCGATGAAAATCCGGATGTTCAATTAGCCATAGCTTTCCCGGATGGTTTTAAAACTTATCAGGTTTTAGCCAGCAAAATCTCCTGGTTAAGAAAAACGCTACCGATCACTATCTTCTGGATAGCCGAATTAAGTAATGTGCGATATGAGTGATGCTGATCATGTTGTCAGTCAGTCGATGCATTTAAAACTGATGTCTGTTCAATTGGGGGTATTGATCAGGGCACAACGGGGACGGGCGGGACGCCTGGGATCCCAGTTAATTGTCCTCTAACATGCAGCTATCCTCAAGCGTTAATGATGTGCTCTTGTTCTGTCGGGCTCGCAGTAGCGCCGAAGGCGCGTTATGATACAGTCATACATATCAAATAACGCGCCTTCGGCGCTACTACAAGCCCAGTAGTTTGTTCAGTTCTTCTATTTATGTTGAGTGAGGGTTGCTGAACAATGAATCCCGTCAAAATCGATCCGTCTCCCCGATGTCCTCTTCCGATTATGACGATTTGCAGCATTTCACCCTTTTAGTTCACTTCCCCACGACTCCTCCGGTAATCGCCAGCAGCACCGGCTCGCCATACTTACTGCCCGCTGGCCCATAGACAATATCGATGGTCTGGATGGCGACGTCGGGGCGGGGGTTGGTCCATTGCAACTGGTAAAGCACCGCTTGTTCGCCGGTGTTGTCTGCCGGGAAGGGAGCGCACCAGGCGACTGAGGCGGATTTTAGTCCGCTGGGGTTAGCGCTAATCCAGTGGGCTACTCCTTCTCCGTACAGTACCGGGACTTCTACCGTTTGATCGTCGGCATAATGTATGACATAGCTGAAGAGCACCGGCGGAATGTCGTTGCCTCTACTCGCTCGCCAGGCGTTTACCACGTTAAAGGTGTGCAGGAAGAAGAGCATATCCGCTTTGACGCCGGCCTTGATGCCTTTGACCTCATTGGGCAATTGTCCCTTCGCTCCCTGTCCTGCGAGCATGATGCAGGAGGGGAGTGGGGAAGTGCGAAAGTCGCGGATATCGTAATTCACACCAGCAAACTGCGTATTGCCGATCGGAAGGTGGCCAAGATCGCGATTGCCATTCAGCCAGCCACGGTCTTTAGTGAGGAACTGTGTGCATTTTTCGGCGAGTGGCAATGTCGTAAAGGTCAGGTTGTTGGTGGCGATCACTTTACCGCCGCTAAAGGTGGCGTGCAGATTGCGCAGCAGCGTGGCGGTGATATTGCCCTTCTTCTGCGCGTTGATGGGCACGGCTTCATGCGCCTGGAAGTGTAATTGATTCAGGATGATGCCGCCCTGGCCCATGGGATATTTCACTAACCCGCCGATAGAGAGTAACGGTTTAACCTGTTGGCGCCAGGCCGGTGTGCGCGTCACCTGCAGCCACAGATTATCGATTCCGGTCGTGACTCGCAGATCACTGAATTGCGCGAGTTCGACCACGATCGTGCTCGCATTGCGTGCAGGATTTACGATAAAGTCCTGTCGCAGCGTGGAGTCTTGTACGGGAAAGACCACTGGGATTGGATCGTTATCGAAGTACAACTTGACTTGCCCGGCTTTGGCGTAATCGCGATTGATCACTAAGCTAAATCCGTTGATTTCTTCTTGTCGCGGCAACTTGATGGGCAGTTTGGCATTGTTGGTTTGCATATAATAGATCAATGGCCAACCATCTGAGCTGACAAAGCCATTGACGACATTGCGCGACCAGCCTGCGCGCGCGTTGTGTGCAGCAGTCAAATCCCCTGCTTTTGACCCGGGGTATTCGCCGAACGGGGCGATCTCATCGAAATCGACAATCCAGGAGAATTCATCGTTCACCAGGTACTTGTAGCCCGCCCAGGGGAAGATTGTTTCCGCGGATTCCATCACCACGTCGCGACTGGTGATGCCCGAGAGCAGTGGATCACGCGATAACGGCATATCCACCTTCTCCAGTTCAAACGGACGCAGCAAATGCTCCACTCCCACCAGACGATTGAAATCCGCCAGGCCATCTGGTGTCAGCCCCATGGCCATCAACCAACCTCCGGTTTTGGTGAAGGCGAGCATTTTTGCGCGGTTATCAGCCAGCATCTTCAGATTTGCCGCAGTCGCATCAAAGACAACGATCTGATGTTTGCCGTCAGCGATGGCAGCTAGCAGGTCGGGCAGCCGATCAAATTTGAGACCGGAGGCGACGATCGCCGCATTAGCGGGGTTCGTGACATCCATGACTACTGCGGTCGTGCGGTGAATCGCTTGGTAATCGGCGCAATAGGCCAGCATGTTATCGAAGATCTTCTGCGCGACCGGATCGGTGGCAAGTTTCTCACCCACCACTAATTGGCAGAGCAGCATCATTCCGTCATTAACCTGACATTCGTCCAGCGCGGAATAGTTGAGCATGTCGTCGCATTGCAGTAGTGAGAGCGCCCCGACGGTCGCTTTCTGATAGGCGTTGCGATAGACAATGTGGTCCTTAGACCAGGTGAAGAAATCAGGCTGATCGAGGCCGGCAAAGACGGGGTGGGTAGTGTTTTCAATGAACGCGACGCGTCCAGTATTACCGGTCACCTGCAGGTCAGCTGGTGTTGCGAGATAATGTAGCGGATGTAGCTGATCTAACACCAGTACGCGACCGCCGCTGGCGATAAAGCTCACCCAGCGCGGGTCGGTGGCATCGCGCGCATTAAGCGCGTCTTTACCCACGACGATGATGCGTGTACCAGCAGTAATCGCCGCGATCGAGTCGATAGCGGCGAAGGCAATGCCGCGCGCCGTCAGGCGGGCTTTCACTGCACCGTCGGGATCGATAACTGCGAGTGCGCCCGCTGCGAGTTTCGGTTTTACGCCGTTCGGATCGATAAGCACCACCGCTTTCGTGTCGCGGAATACTTCCTTCCCCCCACGTGAGCAGCTGAGGATAAAGGTAGCCGCCGTGCGAGAGTTCACCTTCGGTGCGGTGAAACTGACAGTGAATTCTTTGTGTTCGCCCGCTGCCAGTGTATAGACAGTCTTATCGCCGGCCACGCGCTTACCGGCAACATCGAGTTCCCATGCAGCTTCAATCGGATCGGCATAATGCGTGTCATTAAAGAGTTTCAGTGAACGTGGTACTGTGCTCCCGCTGCCGAAAGTCCAGTTCCACTCGCGGCAGAAGAGCGCGACCGGTTTGCAGGACGTTTGGAAATCTCCTGTCCCGCCGAACGCCCACGCGCCGACGCCTTGCCAGCGATAACCTTCAGTGTACATGCCCATCAGCAGCGACACCGTCTTTTGTGTCTGACCACCCCAACCGGCGAAACAGCCTTCCCCGCCGATTTGCGAGAACGCTGCCGGGTTGAAGCCGTTGACGAAGAAGGCTTCTCCCATAAATAACGGCTTGTCCGGCATGATCGGCCACGGTGATTGCAATGCGCCTGGCGTGCGGTCTTTAAATGCGTTATACGCTTGCGTCAACGTGTACGCTTCATCAGGATATTCGCGGAATTGGGCTTCGATATAGTGAGAACCGCTGACTGGCAACGAGGCATTGGTGAGCGCGTCACCGCCATCGACCATTACCGGGCGCGTCGGATCGAGCGCCATGATCGATTTGGCGACGCGTTCCGTTTGCGGTTCGGTGTAACCGAGCTGCCCGAGGTTGCGCGAGTTGATAAAGGTGATTTCGTTTTCCAGCGACCAGATGGCCAGCGACGGGTGATTGCGTTCTTCCTTCACCTGCGCTTTGAGCTGCGTTTGCCAGTTGTCGAACAGTTCCGGGTTATTGCTCAACCCATTCAGGTAATTCGCCCCCATGCCATCGAATATCCCGCTGCGACGCACGATCATTCCTGACTCATCCAGATAATCCAGCACCTGATCTTTTGTTAATTCACCCCGTTTCAGACCGACAAAACGTAATTGCGTGCGTCCTGTTTCATGCCACAGTTTCACCGCATCCGCCAGCGAAAGATTGTTACCGATATCGTCGGAATAAAATTGCCAACGCACCCCGTTTAGTTTGAACTGCGGTCCGTCCCATTCCCATTGGCGGAAGCCGAAGCGGGTCGTTTTGACATCGACGATTATTCCCTGGATGGCCACTTTCGTAACGACATTATACAATGTCGGGCTATCTGGCCACCAAAGCGTGGGATTTGCCCATGGTTCCGATAATTGCAGCGTCTGTTCTGCGCCGGCCGCCAGTGTCACATCCTGTGGCGCGAAGATCTTCTCCGCCTTGCCGCCCGTCGCCGGCACGACCTCATTCGTCACCTGCACCGTGAGTGCGTTGGCAGAGGGGTTGAGGAGTGTGACTTCCAGCCCGAGAGTCTTCTCCTTCACCGACGGCTTGGCGAACACGTCCTCGGTATATACGCTGCCCGCTACCACCACACTCGGCGTCAGCAAAATGCCGGATGTTTGCGTGATTCCGAAGGCGGGTGACCCTACCGGGAAGTCCATGAACTGACACGTCCAATTCATCATAAAGTGATCGAGTGGAATCTGGAAATAATCATGGCAGCTTTTCCCCCCAGTTTTTTTAGGAGAAACCGCGTAGTAATTATCTTTCACCACTACGCAGATATCGTTGACCGCGCCGGCGTGGATAGCGCGCGAGGCGTCACACTCCCACAACGCATCTGGCGCAATGGACCCACCGCAATACTGCCCATTTACGAACAGGCTGGAGATCATGCAGTTGGCAGGAAAACGGAAGGAGAAACTGCGTCCGTTTAATATCGCCGGTACGTTCAGTTGCGTGCGATAGATGAAGCGATGGCACAAACGATACCCGGCCTTATCAAATTTATTGCTCGGTACCGCGATAGATGTCCAAAAAACGGTATTCAGATCCGGCAGCGTCGTCGTCGGTTTATCGCGATCGACCACCGTCAGTTCATCATAACGCCCTATTTGCCAGTTCCCGGCTAACGGTAATGCAATACGCGCGGACGCATCGGCGGGTACTTGCAGCATAAATGTTTGCTTGGCAGCAGCTTTGTCCTGCTCGTTTTGCCAGTCAGTCCCCGGTTGGAAAGCGCCGTTCGGGTGAAATGCGCCGTGGTACACGCAGAGCGCGTCCGATGAATAGACAATTTTCTGTGGTTTTAGATTGATGTAGTAGCGTGGGATGCGAATTTGCAGCGAATGCTGGCCAGCGGTCAGGTCGAGTGCCCCCAATTTTAACCACGCCAGGTGTACCCAGAAAGCGAGTTCCACTAAATCATCCGTCGGTTGCGTGGGCTGAATACTTTGCCACTCCCCCTGGTCAATGCGCCAGTCAAACGGCGGCCGTTGTCCCTCAAATCCGATGCGGTTCCACACTTCATAGTTTCCGGCCACCGCCGCATTGAAATCGTAGCCGAAAATGGCCCCCTCCGCGGGAATCGTCTTCTCCATCTGGTCCGCTTCGGCATACATGTGTAGCCAGACATTCCCCGAGAGCAATGCGCCAAACGTCTCCGTTTGGACTACGACAGAATGGCTCGTCGGCTTCTCCGCTTCCATCCAGGCAAACTCTGCCGCGGAAGTCGCACTCGCGAGCACGAGGGTGAAAATAAGTAGATACCAGCTAAAGATTGATGTGCGCATAGTAGATGACTCCATAGAGTAACATTACGATTGAATCATAGTACCACATAATTGCGAATAGTTCACCCCACTGGGATCGCAGGCGTCCCGCCTGTCC
>Ga0118677_10009527_pt1 | contig 12300 bp, 5 predicted proteins | sample AliMusrvi5mmetaG_FD_86154 | JGI IMG/M metagenome (GOLD analysis project Ga0118677, IMG submission 86154)
CCGGTCGAAGGTGTCGCGTCTCAACACAAGGATTTCTGGCAACCCGCCGGAATTTTTCTGACAGATATTCCTGACAAACTGGCAAGGAAAGAGAGGCATTCTGTCAGCAAATCAAGAACGGGTTTTTATACCTTTTCCTTTTCCTTTCAAATTTCCCCTTCGGAAAAAATGTTGTAACTTTGTTGTAACTTTTCCGCTTTGAAAGTTGTAACTTTCTGATTTACAAGGGGAATGGCTGGGGAGGGAATCGAACCCCCGACACGAGGATTTTCAGTCCTCTGCTCTGCCAACTGAGCTACCCAGCCGCGGAGGGAAGAGAATACCGGGCACCGCCCTTCGGGCAAGCATTTCCGGCAAGAAAATCCGCGCGGCGGATATCGGGGCGGGCGGCTGGGTCCCGGAAAATAAATCAAAGACCTTTGTGGATGAGATGAAAAACGTCGGTGTTGTCGCGGAAGCCGGAGAGTTCCTCGGAGCCGGGGCCGGCGCTGACAGCCACGGCGTCCTCTGCGGTTCCCACGGCCGAGGCGGTCGTGAATGCGGACGGTTCCGTGTGGGTGATACCGCCCGGTGTCGTGGTTTGCCCGGAGCCGGGGCCGGTGGACCAGGTGAGCGAGGGGACTCCTTGGGCATTGATGCCAAGGATAGCTGCCCCCTTGTCGTTGCGGAAGGAATAGCCGTTGAGCCGGAGCCCTCCGGAACTCTGTGTGCCGGCGACAACGATGAGGGCTTTTTCCCCCGCGTATTTTCTGGCGACGGCCACCGCCTGATCGAGCGCGACGATTTCCTTCAATGCCCTTTCTCCGTTGTTCTGGGAGGAAGCCTTTCCGGCAAGCCCAGCATCCACGACGAGCAGATACCCCTTCGGATTGTATTGGAGAAGAAGGATGGCCTGGAGAACCATCTCCGATAACGACGGCTGCGAGGCGGAGACCTGGACCTCATCCGCGTAAGCGAGCTGCCCCGCGCTAAAGAGCCCGAGCACCTTCGGGGTCCGCCAGAGCGGCGTGCTTTCCATTTCCTGCTGGTTGCGGACGATATCGTAGCCCTTGTTTCTCATTTCCAGAATCAAGTCCCGGCCATCCTTGCGCCGCCCGTCCTTGCTGTCGGGGAGAAAATCCGCAGCGCCGCCGCCAAGGAGGACGTTGACATCGGAGGCTTCCGCCAACTGCAGCCCGATCGCCTGAAAGTCGAGGGGGTCGGAAGTTTTGGCATAGAAAGCGGCTGCGGTCGCGTCGGTGAGCGAGGTATTGGAAACGATGCCGGTCGCGCGCCCGCTCTTGCGTGCCAGTTCCAGAAGGGTGGGCAGCGGGGTCCTGCTCGCCTCGAGGCGCAGTGTCCGGTTATTCGGTTTCTGGCCCGTTGCGATGGCCCCGGCGGCAGAGGCGGAGTCGGCCACCGCAAAATCGTTTGCCTGCGTGGTGAGCAGCGCGAGATGCGGGAACTTCTCGATCTCAAAACGGTAATCCGCACCTCCCGCGTAGATCCTGGCGGCAGTCAGAGCCGACGGGCTCAGGTCGTCGGAGAGAAAAAGGATGATGGCGAAGGGCTTTTGGACAACCCAGTTCGCGTAGAAAAGAACGCCACCCGCCAGGAAGACCAGGAGGCAGCCCAAGGCAAGAAGGCGGTTGCGCAGTTTTTTGCTCACGGAGGATCATTGTGCCGCATGTGACGGGCAGACAACAGGAATTTTTCGGGCGCATTTCCCCTTGCTCCTGCCAGAGCCCATGTGTCAGATTGTTTCCCTGCCTTGCGGACGCGAAAATATTCCAACAGATTTTTCAGCCGCCAAATGGGCGGGTCACATTGCCCTGTGGTGTAATGGTAACACAGTGCCCTTTGGAGGCATTATTCATGGTTCGAGTCCATGCGGGGCAGCGGCTTGTCGGATGCTTGGCGTCGAGATTTTTCTGCACAAATCCTCTTGTGTATTGAAGTGACCGGGACCAAGAATTCCTGCATGCGGATCCCGCTGATGATTTTTCTGATCGTCTCGACCATCGGGTTTGCGGTGGCAGCCTCGGAGCTGGAGCAGAAGCTCGATCTGGCGCGCGAGGCGGAGGACACGCATGCCGAGATCGAATTGCTCCGGCGCTGGCTGGATGTTCACCCGAACGATCCGGCGGCCGTGAAGGAACTCGTCGGCTTGTGGCTCGAAGCTCCGGATTTCGACATGGCCCTGCAGACGCTCAAGCAGACCGCGTCTCCGGATCCGGGGCTCGTGGCGCGCACGAATGCAGAAGTCGCGCTCCGGCGGGACGACAAGATCCAGGACGCCTTGAACATTTTGCGCTCCCGCGCGGCGGCGGCAGCGAAGGACCGGGAGACACGGCTGTTGCTCGCGGAGTATCTTGCCAAGGCCGGAGAGCGCCAGGAACAGATCGCCGTGCTCGACACGCTGATCAGCGAGGAAAGCGACGTCGATCTCCTCCTCGATCGCGCCGACGCAAAGCTGGCCGCAGATGATCCCGCCGGGGCTCTTGCGGATTTCCGCAAAGCGGCGGCAGACGGCCCGGACGAGGCCCGCGTGCAGAGTTCGCGGGCGGCGTTTGAGCGGCTCGAAAACGCGCTCGCCGCGATTGCTGCTCTCGACAAAGCCGCCGCGAGCCCGCACGGCCACCTCAACAAAAGCTATTGCTGGTTCTACGGGGGCGTTCCCAACCGGGGGCTCGCCGAGGCGATCGAGGGGCTGCGCGAGTGGCCGGATTCCGCCTACGGAAAAATTCTCGCGACCCGCGGGCTGGTCGCCAACGGCACGCTCACCGCCGCAAAGGCCATGCAGGAACGCCATGTGGACACCAACGCGCCGCTGGACGAGGAAAAGGCGAAGCAGGGCATCCTCCAGGCGGACGCCGCGCTCGCAAAAAAACCTGACGACCCGCAGGCGCTCATCAGCCGCGCCTCCTGGCTGAACTATTCGGCCCAATACGTGCTCGCGATGGACGATATCCAGACGGTTTTGCAATCCGCCCCGTCGAATCTCTCCGCGCTGCACTACGCGGCAGCGATCAGCCTCCGCCAAGGGAATCTCCCGGCGGCGACGGCTTATGCAGAAAAGTTAAAAACGCTCAATGCCTCGCGGGAGATCCTCTCCGACGTCTATGCCGGGCTCGCGCAGATCGCATTCGAACAATCGAAATTCCCGCTCGCCCTCGATTTTGCAAAGCGCTCGATCGAGGCGAAGCCGCTCGCCAAAGTTTGGAAATTGAAAGCCGCCTGCCACACGCGGCTCGGGCAGCCGAATGAAGCGGCGGACGCCTTGAAGCAGGCGGAGAAAGGCTCCCGATGAAAAAGTGGTTCCTCATCGCCGGACTTGTCGCCCTCGGCACCGCGCAGGCGATGCAATCGCCTCCCCCGAAGCCGGAGGGGCCGGTCCCGTCCGTGTCCCCCACCCCGCTGCCACCACCTCCGGTTTTTGAAATTCCTGAGGACACACGGCTTTTCACCAACGACCCCGAGGCGGGCGGCGTCACCATTTCCCCGGCGGATGGAAAGATCGAGCCGGACGCGAGTTTCAGCATCACGTTTCCGACCGACATCGTCACGCCGGACAAGATCGACGCCGAGGGCGCCGTGTCTCCGGTCGTGGCCTGGCCGCCGCTGGATGCCACGTTCTTTTGGAGGTCACCGGCGGAAGGCGACTGGCAGGTCACGGGCCCGCGAATTCCGGGCCAAACTTACCGCTTGCGGCTTCGCGAGGATCTGAAGGCATTGAGCGGAGCCGCCCTGCCGGTCGGGACATGGGGCATCGAACTCACCAGCAATCCGCTCAAAGTTTCGAGCTGGTATGACGAACGCGACCAGCTCAACTCGCGACCGATCGTGCCGCTGGAGTTCAATTACCCGGTCCGCCTCCACGATGCCGCCGAAGGCCTGTGGTTCCAGGACCGCGCCACGCGGAAAAAATTTCCGGCGGAAATCACGGTTCGGATCGAGGAGGAAAACCAGGCGATCCCGACGCCGACAACGATCCGCGCGACGCCCCGCGATCCGCTTCCCGTCGGTGCCACCTACGATCTGGTCGTCGAAAACATCCGCGACGCTTACGCCGGCCGCACGCTCCCGTATCCGAAAGTCTTCCCGCTCGGCACGACGCGTCCGCTGACGATCGATTACGTCGCCGCAAGAAACTGGGCCACGGACAAGCCGCATGTCGAAATCAAATTCACGACGTATCTCTCCGACGATCCCCTCCCCGCGAACGCGGTGAGAGTCGAGCCGCCTGTCTCCAATCTCTCGCTGCGGAAAGACGGCGAGCAGATCGATGTGGACGGGGATTTCGATCCATCCATCCACTACAAGGTGACGGTTTCAAAAGCCGTCAAGGGCGACCGCGGGTTCCCGCTCGCGGCGGATTCGGTCTGGGGCGCGACGTTCCCGCACAAGCCGCCGACGATCCTTTTTCCGCCGGGAGAATTCCGCCAGCGCGGCGCGCTCGGGCTGAGGTTCGCGCTCGTCCAGTCGAACACCGGCCCGCTGCACTGGCGGCTGGCGCGGATTTCCAACGAAAAACTTCCCGCCGTCCTCAAGCAACTAAGGGCAGGGGTGGACAAAGGAAGCCCGCTCCTCGTCGACGACCAAGCCCTCGAAGTCGTCGGCAGCGGGGAATTTCCGGCGGTGACAAACGACAAGGAGGAACTCCGCAAGATCGAGTGGAAGTCCGATCTCGCAGGCCCGTATATTTTTGAAGCCTCCGCGGGCGCAGCCGACAACACGAAGGTCGCGAACCGCGCGCTCATCTGGTTCGGCGATCTCGCCCTCACGCAAAAACTCAGCCCGGATTCCCTCACCGTGCGCGTCGCGGAGATGGGCAACGGCCAGCCGGTTCCGGGCGTCCGGGTCCAGCTCCTGACGGCTGAGTTGCTGGAGGTCGCGTCAGCGGTCAGCGATGCCTCGGGCCTTGTCAACTTCCCGCGCACCGCCTCGACCGCCGCCTCGTTTTTTCAAGCGACGAACAACGGCAAGCCGACGCTCTGGCCGGCGAACCCCGACGGTCAGTTCTCGTCCGGCTCCACCTACATCTCGCCGCAACCGACCGTCCTCGGCCGCATCCTCACCGACCGCCCGCTTTACCGACCGGGCCAGGAATTGAAGATCAAAGGATTTATCCGCACCAAGAAGGACGGCGTGCTCGCCGTGCCGGAAGGCCAAGTCGTTTCTTGGGAAATCACGAAGGAATGGCAGGATGACGTCCTCGCCTCGGGCACGGCGAAAGTCACGCCGGCCGGCGGATGGAACGCCGCCTGGGTGGTGCCCGAGGGTGGCGACCTCGGCGATTATCGCGTCCGCGCAAAACTCGGCGTGGCAGACGCGGGGACTCCCGCGAATTTCCGGATCGAGGAATTCCGCAACCCTCCGTTCTCGGTCAGTTGCGAAAAGGAAGACCCCGCCAAACCCGCCGAGTCGGTGGTTAAAGTTTCCTCGCGGTATTTTCATGGGGCCCCAAATGTCGGGAGCCGGGTCAAATGGAAAGCCACATGGTTTAGCGACCACTCCGGCGATTCCTACTCGAACGTGGACAGCAATGGCTTCACCCCGGTGGACCTGTATTCCCAGTCCGTCAAAGAACCGGTGTATGAAACGGTCGTCGAGGGCGAGACATCGCTGAACGGCAACGGCCAGGCAACCCTCACCACGCGGCAGCCGTTCCCCGACCCCGGCAACCGCGCTGATTGCACGGTCACCTGGCAGGTCGATGTCACCGGCCCGGACGGACAGACGATCACCGGCGGCGTGACCGACAACGTCAAGATGAACGACGTTGTGCTCGGCATCAAAGCGGACGGGGGGCGTCCGGAAGATTCCGTTCGCTTCGAACTCCGCGCCCTCCCGCGCATTGACGGTGCGCCGGTTCCCGCAAAAGTTCCGGTCGTCCTCTTCCTCGTCAAAGCCAAGACCGCAAAAGAACAGATCGCCCCGTTTGTTTACCGCTACCGGAATTTCAACGACTTCATCCGTGTCGCCGCAAAGGACGTTCCCTCCACGGGCACGGTGGATTTTCCCGCGAAGGAACCCGGACGCTACGTGCTTGTGGCGGGCCCGATCGCGGGTGGCATCCAGGTCAGCGACGAGCAGATCGTGACCGGACCGGGCGAATCGGAATTCCCCGTCCGCAACGAGGAGTCGCTCTCGGTCACCGGACCGAAAGATCCTGTCATTCTCGGACAGAACGCCGGATTCGACATCCTCGCGCCGTCGGGCGGAATCGCCTGGGTCACGGTCGAGACGGACCGCATACTCGACTCGCGCACGATCGAACTCCCGGGCAATGCCACCCACATCGACATCCCGACGAAGGAGGGCTTTCTGCCGAATGCCTATGCCACCGTCTATCTCCTGCGACCGGGCGGCAGCGACAAGATCCCGGGCGAGATGTTCGGGTTCAGCGCGTTCAAGATTTCCGACCCCTCGAAGGAATTGAGCGTCCACCCGCAGGTCGATAAGCCGGCCTACGAACCGCGGGAAAAAGTCGTCGGCTCCGTGCTCGTCACCAACGGGGGCCAACCCGTCGAGGGGGCCGAGGTCACCGTCTATGCCGTGGATGATTCGATCCTTACGCTCGGCGGCTGGGCGTTGCCGGACATCGCCGGGCCGTTTTTCCCCGGCAATTCCTTCAACGTCATCACCTCCCCCGCCCTGCGCGGACTGGTGGATGGCTTCAACCCGGAGCAGCTCACGCAAAAAGGCTACACCGTCGGCGACGGCGGCGGCGACGAGTTCGGCAACGTCGAGTTCACCCGGAAAGATTTCAAACCGATCCTCTTCTGGAGCCCGAACCTCAAGACCGATGCCAAGGGCGTGGCGACATTTGAAACCGCCGCGCCGGACAACCTCACGCGCTTCCGAGTCATCGCTTTCGCCCAGACGCCGAAGAGCCAGTTCGGAGCCGCGTCGGACACGTTCGAGGTTTCCAAAAAACTCCTCATCGAGCCCGCGTTGCCCCGCTTCCTGCGCGAGGGCGACGCGATCGAACTCCGCGCCGTCGCCCGGCAGAAATTCGCAGCGAAGGAAAAGCTCGTCGTCCGCTGCACGGCGACCGGACTCGCGCTCGGCGGTCCAGACCGGGCCGAGCTCTCCGCCGACAAGGACGCCCCGGCGGTCGTCCGCTTCCCCGCAAAAGTCGGACAGGATATTTCCAGCGTCACCGTCCGCTTCGATGTCGCATCGACCGGCTCGGAAAAAGCGGCGGACTCGGTGGAAGTGACGCTGCCCGTGCTCCCGCGCACGATCCTCGTGAACGAATCCAAGGCCGGCAGCTGGACAGGCGACAAATTCCCGGCGGCCGATTTCATGTCGCCACCCTGGCTCGCCTCGCGCGGCACATTCAGCACGACGCTCTCGACCTCGCCGTGGCTGACCAAGCTCATGGGCCTGCCAGCCGTGCTCGACTATCCGCACGGCTGCCTCGAACAGCAATCGTCCCGCATCTTGGCTTTCACCTCGCTCGCCGAACTCCTCAAATGGATCCCGTCGAACAAAGAGCGTGACGACCACTACCGCCACACGATCCTCGAATCGCTGAAGGTCATCGAGTCCTCGCTCCTCCCCGACGGGCAGCTCCCTTATTGGCCGATGGGAACAACTGGCAGCCCGTTCGTCACCATCCAGACCGCCTGGGCCACCGCGCTGGCGAACTCCGCGGGAATGGAGGTTCCGGAGCGCCTCTCCAACGAACTCCCGACCGCCCTGCACGGGATGATCGACCGCACGATCAAAGTCTCCCCTACCCTCCGCGCCTTCGCGATGTTCGTGCTCACCGAGATCGAGGAAAAACCCGACCTCCGCGCGGCGGCGGACGAGTTGTATCTTGAACGCGACAAGCTGACCTACGAGGGCAAAGCATTTCTGTCCATCGCCTACACCGCACTCGATATTTCTCCCGACAAAGCGAAGGAACTGGTCAAAGAACCCCTCGGGGAATCCGGCGAGAACGTGTTCGATCCGCAGACGTTCTCCTCGCAGCCTCGCCGGGAAGCGATTTACCTGCTCGCGCGGTTCTTGCAGGACCCCAAAGCCAACGCCGCGCCCATCCGCTCGCGCATCGAGAAGCTCATGGAGTCGTCCTCCTCGCTCTCGACCCAAGAGAATCTCTGGCTGCTCCTCACGTTCAAAGCCCTCCTGAAAGCCCAGCCGGCTGTCGCGATCGCGAAGTCGGTCAAGCCCGCTCCCGATGCCGTCGCCCCGAACAAATCCGCAGCCGAATGGACGGACCGACTGCTAACAAAGGCCGCCGACCTCCAGATCACCGGACTCGGCTCCGGTGCCAAGGGAACATTCGTGCTTAACGCCAGACGCCAGCTCTCAGACAACGAAACGCAGCCGGTCCAGAAAGGCATGCGCATCGACCGCCTCGTCAAGAACGTCACCGATCCGTCGCGCAAAGGAACTCCTGAAGCCCCATTCAAACTCGGCGACGAAATCCTTATCACCTACCGGTTCCAATCCCTGAAACCGCAAAGTTTCGTCGCTCTCGAAGATGCCCTCCCCGCCGGAGTCGAAGTCCTGAACCCGAACCTCGACCTCTTCGGAAAGGCCTATTCGATCACTGCGGAAACCGGCGTCGATACCGCCGCCCTCTCGCATTCCGAAATGCACGACAGCCGCACCGACCTCTACTTCGACGACGTCGCAGCCGGCCTCCATTCCTACACCGTCCTCGCCCGCGTCACCTCCGCAGGCGCGTTCGAATGGCCCGCCGCGCAGATCTCCCCGATGTATGATAGCCGCATCTACGCCCGCACCGCCCCCGGCACCTGCGCCGTGAAGGCGGAGTAATACCAGCTTACAAGCTCTTCGCGACTTCCACGAGATGGGCTGCGGTGATTCCGAGTTCCTCCATCGCGACGTTGCCGGGGGCGCTTATTCCGAAGCGGTCCACGGCGACGGTGCGGCCGTCGAGGCCGACGTAGCGGAACCAGGGGTCGGAGACTCCGGCCTCGATCGAGACGCGCTTGCGGCAGGCGGCGGGCAGGACGGATTCTTTGTATTCCGCGCTCTGGCGCTCGAAGCGTTCGAAGCACGGCATCGAGACGACGCGGGTTCCGGCTCCGAGGTTCGCGGCAGCCTTGATCGCGTGCTGGAGCTCGCTGCCGGTCGCCAGCAGGATCAGGGCGAGCGGGGCGGATTCTTTCTTCGCAATATAGCCGCCAAGGAAGACGCCTTCGCGGCGCGTAGCCACCGGGATTTCGTTCAGCGTCTGGAGATTCTGGCGCGAGAGCACGAGCATCGTCGGGCCGTCGGTTTTCTCGAAGGCGGCGGCGAATGCGCCGGCGGTCTCCTCGGGGTCGCCGGGCCGGATGACGTCGAGGCCGGGAATCGCTCGCAGTGCGGCCACTGTTTCCACCGGCTCATGCGTCGGCCCGTCCTCGCCGACGCCGATCGAATCGTGGGTAAAAATATAGACGACCGGGAGCTTCGAGAGCGCGGCGACGCGGATCGACGGGCGCCCGTAATCGCTGAACACGAGGAATGTCGCGCCGCTCGGGCGGAAGATCCCATCGTAGGCCAGACCGTTCATCAGCCCGCACATCGCGTGCTCGCGGATCCCGAAATGCAGGTTCCGTCCCGCGCGGTTCTCGCGGTTGAAATCTCCGCCGTCCTTGATGTAGTTGAGCGTCGAGCCGTGGAGGTCGGCGCTGCCGCTGACCAGGAGAGGCATCGCGCCGGCGACCGGCTGCAGGACATCGCTGCCGGCCTTGCGGGTGGCGATGTTCGAGGCGGGATCGAAGGGAGGGATCACCTTCAGCAAATCAGGAACTTTTCCGGCAACTGCATCGTGGCGCCGAGGTAGGCCACGCCCACATAGTTGCTGTTGATACCGCCGCCGAGCAGCGAGACTATGGGCGTACTCGTATAGCCCACACCGGACGAGGTGAGCACGATGCCGGTCACTGATCCGCTGGTGAAGTCGAACAGCGCAACCGCCGTAGCACCCGTGCCGCCGCCGCCGCTAATCGACACATAGGGAGCGCCCACATAGCCGCCCACCGACCCATACCAAGGGATGCTCGTCACGCCGTTACCCGGCGGGGCCAACAGGTTCTGGGAGATGGTGACGTTGAAGTTGGAGGCATCGATCGTCGCCCCATTACCATAGATATATGCGGCATCCAACGCGCCCACGCCGCCGGCACCCTGCCCCATCAAGATCTGATTGCCCTGCGCCAGGATCGTGCCGCCGTTGATATTGAGCACACTCCAACCTCCAGCCACATTCTTGTAAATGTTCGACGTCGAAAGCGTACCGCCGTTCAAATTCAATGACGCCACCGTGGTGTTGGCCTGATTGAATTCCACCCCGCCGCTGCCAAGGACGACAGAAGAATTGCCTGCGATAGTCACTTCGGCGCGACTACTTCCGGCCCAGCCCACGCCGAGTCGACCTGTGTCACGGAGTGTGCCACCTGCGATATAGGTCACACCGGTAGCACTGCCACTACCATTCATGCCAGCCAACAACCCTTGACCGGTGGCGTTAATGAAGTTGGTACCACCGAGCATATTCCAGTTGCCGTTGACGTTAAACGTCTGGTTGGAATAGAGCACGATGTTCGCGGCGACCTTATTGGCGGCGTTGGAGGTGGTCAGCGTGCCGGTGGTCCAGTTGAAGATTGAATTGGTGTAGGCGTTCGCCACGGTGACCAAAGTCGTGACTGTGCCCGAAATTGAATTGGTATAGTTACCAATGTAATTGTTGGTGACGAGCAATTGGTTGACGGAGAGCGTGCCACTGTTGAAGTTGAGGGTGCCCAAGCCGTTCTGACCGACGATCAACTGGGCATTCCCGGCCGCGTTGGTGATGAACAGGCTGCTGCCGGTCACGTTGACAACGTTGCTGTAATCGCTGGCCGTGGCGCTGATGAAAAGCCCGGCGGCTGCCACCGTGCCGTTGTTGACTGTCAGCACGTTGCCGGTCGCGCCGCCGGTGCCGACCGTGATATTGCCGCCGCCAACGTAGCTGCCGCCATTGGCGACAGTCAGGAAATTGCTATTGGCGCCGGCGCCACTGCCGATGGCCAACGTGCCGGTATTCGTCCAAGTCGAACCGGCACCGGTGACGATCACGAAGTTACTGATGGCGTTGACGCCGTCGCCAATGTAGCCGGAGGTGCTATACAGCGCCGCGCCGTTGCTGACAGTGAGTTGGTTACCGACACCGTAACCAGTCGCTTGGGTGACATAACCGACGCCGAGCAGCCCGTTGTCGTTCCAGACGGAACCAGTACCGGTCAAACTCACGACGTTGTAGGAGCTGTTGCTGTTTTCGCCAAGGTAACCGCCCACGCTGTAGACGTAGCCGCTGTTGGCGATGGTCATCTGATTGTACGAGCCATAGAAGCCGAGGGCGATCGCACCGGTATTGGTCAACACCGACCCGGCACCGGTCACGGTCATAAAAGCGTTCGAAGCAAATGAACCGCCGCCGCCCTGACCGAGTGTGGTGCCGTTGGCGACGATCATACCGCCGTTGCTGATAGTCGCGCTGCCGTAGCCGCCGTTGATATCAAAACCGTAGGCGCCGCCCGTGTTGGTCAGGATGCCGCCGCCGGTCACCAGCACGCTGTTATTGGCGCTGAGGGCGAACGAACTGCTCACAAACACGCCGGAATTGGCGACGATCAACTGGTTGTTGCTGCCCGAACTAAAATTGACTCCGTTGCCGCCCACATTCGCGAACGCCGAGCCGGGGCCGGTCACGATGAACTGGTCGTTGATGCCGCCGACGGAGACATAGCCCTGAGCTCCCGCGCCGGCCGATTCAAGGTATTGCGCGCCGTTGCTGACGACCAGCGAATTGCCATAGCCGTTCATCGTTAGAATGGAGGTGCTGATCGTATGCACAACCGTGCCGGTGCCGGTGAACAGGAATTGGTTGCTGGCGCCGGTGCCACCTACGGCGTTGTCAATCGTAAGCTGAGCGCCGTTGGCGGCGGTAAAGTTGTTGTTGGCGCCAGTCCCAAACGACAACAAGCCAGAATTGCTAAAGACTGTGCTCGTGCCGGTGATCAGCGCCGTGTTGCTATTGCCCAAAGTACCGACTTGGAGCGTCGTGCCGCCCAACCACGTGGCGTTGCTGATCACAAAGCTGTTGCCAGTCGAACCGGCGATGGCGCCGAGCGAAACTGCGCCGGCATTACTCACGATGCCGCCATTGTTCAGCAGGAAGCTGTTGCCCTGCGCGCTGGCCGTGGCGCCAATCGTCAGCGCGCCGAGGTTGTTCACCACGCCGCCGCTGATGGTCACGACGTTGCCGGTGCCGGCACTGGTGCCAACGGTCAACCCGGCATTGCCATTGTTCCG
>Ga0118677_10012700_pt1 | contig 12300 bp, 9 predicted proteins | sample AliMusrvi5mmetaG_FD_86154 | JGI IMG/M metagenome (GOLD analysis project Ga0118677, IMG submission 86154)
GTATCAAAATAGATACGTTTTATGCATGGCCTTGCCCGCACCGCGACCACTTCGGACCCTGTTCTTCCAAACGGAAGCCGGGAACGAACCGGTACGGGATTGGCTGCACGGCCTCCTGTTGGAAGGAAAGAAATGAAACCAAAAGCACATCAGAATGCCCACCGCGGCAGCGACTTCGCTGATTTTCTCGCCGAGGAAGGGATTCTCCCCGAAGTGGAAATCCTCGCACTGAAGCGGGTGGTCGCCCTCCAGCTCCAACAAATTCTGGAGCAGGAGTGTGTCAGCAAGACTCAGCTCGCTTCCAGAATGAAAACCAGCAGGGCATCGCTGGACCGGATCCTCGATCCCCAGAATCCATCACTCACCGTGGCCAGCCTTGGCAAAGCCGCCGCCGCTCTCGGGCGGAAGGTGGAACTGCGCTTTGTTCCCGCCTGACCTGACGCAAACTCAAAGCCCCTGTTTCTGCTGGGGGCGCAATATCATCCCAGCCTGCCTTTTTCTTTGGCCCACTCAAGCTCTCCTGATACTGGCGTCTCACCGCTTTCACTTGCTCGCGCCCTTCTCTGATCAATTTCTCGGGCGCTCTCTCGAAACGAAGCGGCTCGTGAGGCATGGGTTTCGGGGATGCTTGCGGTGAGTTCATCAATCCGAAGTTTCTAAAACGGAATGTCCATCGAGTCGTCAATGTCGAGGGAGCTTCGGGTTTCAGGCAGAGGTGGTATCTGGCTCTCGTGTTCTTCCATCGCGCGCTCGTGAAGAATTTCGTAGTATCCACGCTGGTGCAGCCAGATGGGGTCGGCGTTTTGGCGGATGAAATCTTCCGGGTCCATGCCGTCGATGGTGGGCGGGCGGCGGACGCGGACTTGCTTGCCGTTCATGAAGACCGTCATGAAATCCTTCTTGCGTTGTTTCTTGGCGGCGCGTTGGGCGGCGGTGAGTTTCTTTTTCGGCTTGGACATGGAATTTCAAACAGACATGGGACTCCACAAGTTGAAGCATCCGAAGATGGCGAAATCATCGGGGTTGCGGGTCCAGACTTCGGTGTCAGGATTCGTGGTCGAGGAAACCTTCCAACATTTCCGCCCGGTTCGTCCATGGTTTCAGGATGGCCCCCACCGAAACCGGCGGCGGCGGGGATGCGAGGCTGCGCCGGGATTCTCCCCCGGCGACGGAGCTCTCCAAGCAGAGTATGGCCTCCTGGTTGAGCGAGCGCTTGTGACGGCGCGCCTGGGCTTTCAATACCCGGTGGAGGTGCGGCGGGACGTTTTTCAAGGTGAGAGTGATGGTGGCAGATGCTGTCTTCATTGGCCGCATGGGTCGGGGTCAAGATAACGGATGCGCAACGGTTGCACAATGGATTTTTCGGATTCCACCCAACGCTTGCCGCCAGTTGGATGGGGCATTCATGGATCGCGCCACAGACGAATCATTGGTATTGCTTATCAGGATGGTTCCTCTGTGGTGCTGTGGAGAATCTCCCTTTTCGCCCTTTTTGGCAAAATAGACCGCCCGGGTCTTGACAGCATGGATCGGGGAAAGCAGATTCCGCCCGTTTTGTCCGCAAGTTTTCCGCATTTTCAGGTTTTTCAGGAGGATCCATGGCATGCCGAATGCTGCAATTTCCGCAACTGCCGGCATGGTCCCCCCGCATTCGCACACGGGAACCCTTGATTCTTTCCCATTCCCATATTCCACTATTCCCATGTCACCACTTGTATCATCACCGCTTGGTTGGCCCCAGGCCCAGGGACTCTGGCACCCGTCGCACGAAAAGGACTCGTGCGGCGTGGGTTTCATCGCCCACCTGAAGGGCAAGCGATCCCATGACATTATCGTGAAAACCCTCACGATGAATTCCCAAATGGACCACCGCGGTGCCAGCGGAGCGGACCCGGACACCGGCGACGGGGCGGGTATCTTCGTGCAAATGCCCGACAAGTTCCTGCGCAAGGAAATGGCCAGGAAAGGTATCGAACTGCCGCCGGAAGGATCGTATGGTTCGGGGTTGGTTTTCTTTCCCCCGGACAACAGCCAGCGGGAGGCGGCCATGCAGGTCTTCGAAATCGTCATCCGCGAGGAAGGCCAGAAATTCATCGGTTGGCGCACCGTGCCGGTTGTCAGCAAGATCCTCGGCAAAACCTCGGGCCGTTACGAACCGGCCATCAAGCAGGTGTTCATCGGGAAAAGCCCGGACATCACCGATCCAATGGAGTTCGAACGCAAACTCTATGTGATCCGCAAGCGTGTCGCATATTGGATCCGCAACAACGAAATGCCTAACAAGTATTCCGACGTTCATGGCAACAAGTCCAACTCGTTTCCGGGTGCGGACTACCACTATGTCACCGGTCTTTCCGCGCGCACCATGATCTACAAGGGCATGCTCACCGCCTGCCAACTGGCCGAGTATTTCCCGGATTTCCACGATCCTGATTTTGAATCCGCGCTGGCCCTGATGCACACCCGTTTCTCGACCAACACGTTCCCCAGTTGGTCGCGCGCCCATCCTAACCGGTTCATCGCCCACAACGGCGAAATCAACACCGTCATGGGCAACGCCAACTTCATGAAGGCCCGCCAGGCGCTTTGTCAAAGCGACAAATTCCATGGCGACATCTCGCGCATCTTCCCGGTCATCAACGAGGACGGTTCGGACTCCGCGCGCTTCGACAACGCCCTCGAGTTCCTCTACTACGGCGGTTACGATCTGGCTCATGCGATGATGATGATGATTCCCGAACCATGGGAACGCCACACCCTCATGGACGAAGCGAAAAAATCGTTCTATGAATACCACGCCTGCCTGATGGAACCATGGGACGGTCCCGCTTCCATCACCTTTTCCGACGGCCTGCAGATCGGTGCCGTGCTCGACCGCAACGGCCTGCGCCCGAGTCGTTATTATGTCACCAACGACGACCTCGTCATCATGGCCTCCGAAGTCGGCGTCATTCCCGACCTCGATCCGGCCTCGGTCGTCCACAAAGGCCGCCTGCGCCCGGGCCGCATGTTCCTCGTGGACATGCAGGAAGGCCGCATCATCCCCGACGAGGAAATCAAACAACGCGCCTATTCCGCCCAACCCTATCAGCAATGGCTCGATGATCATCGCGTCCCGCTCAGTCAGTTGCCTGAACCCAAGGCCCCGAAAACCGTCGAGCAGGAAATGGTGCTGCAGCGTGAACTCGCGTTCGGCTATACCTATGAGGACCTGCGCATGTTGTTAGGTCCCACCGCCTCCACCGGTGTCCAACCGATCACCTCGATGGGCAATGACACGCCGCTCGCGGTGCTGTCGGAAAAGCCGAAGCTCCTCTATCAGTATTTCAAGCAGATTTTCGCCCAGGTCACCAACCCGGCGCTCGACTGCATTCGCGAAGAGCTCGTCACCGCCACCGAAACCTTCATCGGCTCCGAGGGCAACCTGCTGGCTCCCGGCCCGCAAAGCTGCCGGATGATCCGCCTCGACTCGCCGCTCATCGACAACAAACAGCTCGCCCAATTGCGCGAAATCGAACTGCCGGGCTTCAAGGCCACCACGCTTGACGCGCTGTTTCCCACCGACCAGGGTGGCCCTGGTCTGGAAAAGGCCTTCGACCGGTTATGCGCCGCTGCGGACTGGGCGATCGCCAACGGCTCTAACATTCTCATCATCTCCGACCGGAATATCGACGTCACCCATGCTGCGATGCCGACGTTGTTGGTGGCGGGTGGCCTTCACCATCACCTTGTGCGCAGCGGCACCCGCACACTGGTTTCCATCATCCTGGAAACTGGCGAGGCCCGCGAGGTCCATCATTTCTCCACCCTCATCGGCTATGGTGCGGATGTAATCAACCCCTACATGGCCTTCGATTGCATCCATCAGATGATCCGCGACCGGATGCTGGTCATGGAGTTCGACGAGGCGGTTTACAACTACCTCAAAGGCTCTATCAAGGGAGTGGTCAAGACCATGGCCAAGATGGGCATCTCCACCGTTGCCTCGTACCGCGGTGCCCAGATCTTTGAAACCATCGGTCTGAAGCTCACGGTGGTGAACAAGTATTTCACCGGCACCTCGAGCCGTTGCAAAGGATCGGATATCCAACAAATCGCGGAAGAGTCGCTGATCCGCCACCGTCTGGCGTTTCCAGAGCGGCCGATCGTGGCCGACGAGCGCGCGCTGGATCCCGGCGGCACCTATCAGTGGCGCAGCGATGGCGAATACCACCTGTTCAACCCGGAAACCATCCACCTCCTGCAAAAGGCGGTGCGCACCGGCAGTTATGAGATTTACCGACAATATGCCGCCAAGGTGAACAACCAGAGCGAAAACCTTTCGACGTTGCGCAGCCTGATGCGCATCCTCAACAACCGCACACCCGTGCCGCTCGACGAGGTCGAGTCGTTGGAATCCATCACCCGCCGTTTCAAAACCGGTGCCATGTCCTATGGCTCGATCTCCCAGGAAGCCCACGAAACGCTCGCCATCGCGATGAACCGTATCGGCGGCAAATCCAACACCGGCGAAGGTGGTGAGGATCCCGAACGCTTCAAGCCGCTGCCTAACGGCGACAGCAAACGCTCCGCCATCAAACAGGTGGCCTCCGGCCGCTTCGGCGTGACCAGCGAGTACCTCGTCAATGCCGACGAAATCCAGATCAAGATCTCGCAGGGCGCCAAACCGGGAGAAGGCGGCGAACTACCTGGATCCAAAGTCTATCCGTGGATCGCCAAGGTCCGTCACTCGACCCCCGGCGTGGGGCTCGTCTCTCCGCCCCCGCACCACGACATCTATTCGATCGAAGACCTCGCGGAGTTGATTCACGACCTGAAAAACGCCAATCCGCAGGCCCGCATCAATGTCAAACTCGTCGCCGAGGTCGGTGTCGGGACGATCGCCGCCGGCGTTGCCAAGGCCCACGCCGATGTCATCCTGATTTCCGGCCACGACGGCGGAACCGGCGCGTCCCCAGCCTCTTCGATCTACAACGCCGGCGCACCCTGGGAACTCGGCCTCGCTGAAACCAACCAGATTCTGTTACTCAATGACCTGCGCAGCCGGGTGGTGTTGGAAGCGGACGGCCAGCTCAAGACCGGACGCGACGTGGCCATCGCCGCGCTGTTAGGTGCCGAGGAATTCGGCTTTGCCACCGCACCGCTGGTTTCGGTTGGCTGCCTCATGATGCGGGTCTGCCAGAAAAACACCTGCCCTGTTGGCGTCGCCACCCAGGACCCCGAACTGCGCAAAAACTTTACCGGCAAACCGGAACACGTTGTGAATTTCATGCGCTTCATCGCCATGGAACTCCGTGAAATCATGGCGGCCGCCGGTTTCCGCACCATCCAGGACATGGTCGGCCATGCCGAGTGCCTGGACACCGCCGAGGCCACCAATCACTGGAAGGCGCGCGGTGTGGATCTCACCACCATTTTCCACAAACCGGACGTCGGTGACGATGTGGGAACCTACTGCCAGATCGCCCAGGACCACGGCCTCAAGCAGGCACTCGACAACACCCATCTGCTGGCGCTGTGCAACCCGGCCATCGATCGCGGCGAAAATGTCCGCGCGGAACTCCCCATCACCAATGTCAACCGCGTGGTCGGCACCATCACCGGCAGCGAAGTCACCCGCAAACATGGTGGCGCGGGCTTGCCCGAAGATACCATCTATCTGAAATTCAACGGCAGCGCAGGCCAGTCGTTCGCCGCGTTCACCCCGGCCGGCATGACCTTCGTGATCGAGGGTGATGCCAACGACTATCTCGGCAAAGGCCTGTCCGGCTCCAAGGTAATCGTCTATCAGCCGAAGAGCGCGCCCTTCGTGGCGGCGGAAAACATCCTCATCGGCAATGTCGCGTTCTACGGTGCCACCTCCGGCGAGGCATATATCAGCGGCATCGCCGGCGAACGTTTCTGTGTCCGCAATTCCGGGGTCAATGCCGTGGTGGAAGGCGTCGGCGACCACGCCTGCGAGTACATGACTGGTGGCCGCGTGATTGTTCTGGGAGAAACCGGTCGCAACTTCGCCGCCGGCATGTCCGGCGGCACCGCCTATGTCTATGACATCGACGGATTGTTCTCCAAGCGCATCAACAAGGAAATGGTCAACCTCTATCAGCTAATCGAGTGCGGCGATGAGGACGTCGCGCTGGTCAAGACGGAAATCGTCAAACACGTCGAACTCACCGGATCGGTCCGCGGCCAGTGGCTGCTCGACCATTGGCAGACGGAGTTGTCGAAATTCCGGAAAGTGTTCCCGCGCGATTACGAACGCATGCTTGCGTGTTTCCGCAAAGTCGAGGAGCAAGGTCTCACCGGCGACGAGGCCGCAATGGCTGCCTTCAATGAGAATATCAAAGACCTGTCCCGCATCGGCGGGAACTAGGGATCAGTAATCAGTAATCAGTAATCAGTAATCAGTAATCAGTAATCAGTAATCGGATATCGGGATCGGTCATTCATCATCCAGGAACTCTTCAAAAATCAGTATATCAGTGAAATCAGTGGTTCTTCCTCCTAACGACTGAAACCCACCAACATCAAGAACATCATGGGCAAGCCAACAGGATTCATGGAAATCGAACGCCAGGCCGATTCCGAAACCGCGCCACTCGAACGCCTCGGGAACTGGCGCGAGTTCAAGACACACGGCAATGAAGTGAAACGCCGCGCCCAGGGCGCGCGCTGCATGGATTGCGGAACGCCATTCTGCCACACCGGCCACCTCATCTCCGGCATGGCCAGCGGCTGCCCGATCAACAACCTGATTCCGGAATGGAACGACCTGATCTTCCGCGGCCGCTGGAAGGAGGCGCTCGAACGCCTTCACAAGACCAACAATTTTCCGGAATTCACCGGCCGTGTCTGTCCCGCTCCGTGTGAAGGGTCCTGCGTGCTCGGCGTGATCCAACCACCCGTTACCATCAAGAACAACGAGTGCGCCATCATCGACCGCGGCTGGCTGGAAGGCTGGCTGATCCCGAATATCCCGCCCAAACGCACCGGCAAATCCGTCGCCATCGTCGGATCCGGCCCCGCCGGACTGTCCTGCGCCGACCAACTCAACCAGGCCGGCCACAGCGTTACCGTATTCGAGCGCGAGGACCGCATCGGCGGTCTCCTCATGTATGGCATACCTAACATGAAACTCGACAAGGAGGAGGTGGTCCAACGCCGCGTCAACCTGTTGGCAGCCGAAGGTATCGTCTTCAAAACCGGCATCGCTGTCGGCAGTAGCCAGGAATGGACCGCCGCCCGTCTGCGCGGAGAATTCGACGCCGTCATCCTCTGTTGCGGTGCCACCCTCGCCCGCGACCTGCCTATCGAAAACCGCGATGCCACCGGGGTGTATCTCGCGATGGAGTTTCTAACGGCAAACACCCGGTGGCAGTTGGACCATCAGTTCGACGGCACCAACCCGCCGCTCAATGCGACCGGCAAGGATGTGGTGGTCATCGGCGGCGGCGACACCGGCACCGACTGCGTGGGCACCAGCCTGCGCCACGGCTGCAGGAGCGTCACCCAGTTGGAAATCCTGCCCCGGCCACCGCTCGAACGCGCCGTCGACAACCCGTGGCCCGAGTGGCCCAAGGTGTATAAAATGGATTACGGCCAGGAGGAAGCCGCCGCCGTGCAAGGTGCCGACCCGCGCTCCTATCTGGTGCAGACCAAACGTTTCCTCAAGGATGACAGCGGAAATCTATCAGGATTGGAGATATGTGAAATCGAATGGGCCAAGGACGCGCAGGGCCGTTTCGCGCCCAGGGAAGTTTCCGGTACTGCCCGCGTCATTCCCGCGCAGCTTGTCCTGTTAGCCATGGGTTTTCTCGGCCCCGAACCGGAAATTGTTCGTCAGTTCGCCCTGGAAACCGACGCCCGCTCCAACGTCAAGGCCGCACACGGAAATTTCGCCACCAACATCCCGGGTGTCTTCGCCGCCGGCGACATGCGCCGCGGCCAATCGCTCGTCGTCTGGGCCATCAATGAAGGCCGCGGTGCCGCCCGCGAATGCGACCGCTTCCTCATGGGTGCCACCAACCTGCCATAACCAGGACTGCAAGGTGAGCAGGTGGGTCTTGCTTTCCCGGGATTGCCTGCTAGACTCGCGCAGTTCCCATGGATTCCAAGTCTGCCAGTTTGGACGCGTTGCGCATTGACCGGTCGCAAGGTGCGGCATCGCGCGGACGTGGCGGGTGGTGGTGGCTGCTGTTATTGTTGCTGGCGGTTGCCGGGGCGGGCGGGTGGTGGTGGCTGCGGATGCGCGACAAACCGGCCCCCAAACCGGCCCAGGTGGAACAGCGCGACACGACCCGTGGCGGAAACGGCCGGGACTTGTCGAATGAAATCGGCCGGGTTCTGCTGAATGCCTCCGGTTATGTGACGACCCGCTTGCAGGCTACGGTTTCCTCGAAAGTCACGGGCAAGGTCGCCGAGATTCTGATAGAGGAAGGCAAGCAAGTGGAAAAGGGGCAGGTCATCGCCAAACTCGACGCATCGAACGTGGAAGCCGGGTTGCACCTGGCCGAGGCACAACTCGAATCCGTCAGACGGGTGCTGGCGGAGACCGAGCCGATGGTGAATTACACCACCAGGGAAATGCAACGTTTCACCCTGCTCGAAGGGTCGAAGTCCGTTAGCAAGTCGGATCTGGCGAAGGCGGAGGCCGATGCGAAGACCCAACTGGCGAAACTCGAACGTCTGGCGGCGGATATCAAGGTGGCCGAGCGGCAGGTGGATAGCTGGAAACAACAGTTGGACGACATGACCATCCGCGCGCCGTTTTCCGGAGTGGTTACCACCAAGGATTCGCAGCCGGGCGAAATGATATCACCGATGTCCGCAGGCGGATTCACCCGCACCGGCATCTGCACGCTGGTGGATATGGCATCACTCGAAATCGAAGTGGACGTCGGCGAAAGTTTCATCAACCGCGTGCGGGCTGGCCAAACGACCGAAGCCACTCTCGATGCCTATCCGGAGTGGAAGATCCCGGGCAAGGTGATCGCCATCATTCCCACGGCCGACCGCCAGAAAGCCACGGTGAAAGTCCGCGTCGGCTTCGACCACCTCGACCCGCGCATCCTGCCGCAGATGGGCGTGAAAGTCGCGTTCCTGAATGACCAAGACTCCCGATGAATCCATCCCCGCAACCGCTCGTCAACATCAGCCGCGTTTCCAAAACCTTCCGCCGCAGCGCCGAGGAAATCCCTGTTCTATCAGAATTGGGACTTGCGGTCATGGACGGGGAGTTCCTGGCGCTGATGGGACCCTCGGGATCCGGCAAGTCCACCCTGCTCAATCTGATAGGCGGCCTTGACCGGCCGGATACCGGCTCGGTCCAGATCGGCGATGACCGGGTGGACCAATTGAACGACCGGCAGTTGGCGGCATGGCGCGCGCGGCATATTGGTTTCGTGTTCCAGTTTTACAACTTGCTGCCCGCGCTGACAGCCGAGCGCAATGTGGAATTGCCATTGCTGCTGACCGGACTGAACAAGGCGGAACGCCGGCAACATGTGCAGGCCGCGCTGGAGGCGGTGGGTCTGGCAAACCGCTCGAAACATTTCCCGCGCACTCTATCGGGAGGCGAGCAGCAGCGCGTCGGGATCGCCCGCGCGATCGTGACGGACCCCACGGTTTTGTTATGTGACGAACCGACCGGGGATCTGGACCGCAAGGCGGGCGATGAAATCCTGTCCCTGCTGCAAACGCTCAACAAGGAACACGGCAAAACCATCATCATGGTCACGCACGACCCGCACGCCTCCGCCCGCGCCAGCCGCATCGTCTATCTGGACAAGGGCCGCTTGTCCGACCAACCGTCAGCCTGATCTCCAACCGGCATGAAATTCCTTCCATTGCTGTGGGCCGGGCTGAAACGCAAGAAGCTGCGGACCGCGCTCACGTTTTTATCCATCTTCGTGGCGTTCATGCTGTTCGGATTTCTCGGTGCGCTCAAGGAGGCGCTGGGTGCCGGAGTCAGCATGGCCGGCCAGGACCGCCTGATCGTGCGCCACAAGGTTTCGTTGATCCAGACGCTGCCGGAAAGCTATTTGGCAAGAATCGAAGCCATCCCGGGAGTTGCCGCGGTCTGCCACCAAACATGGTTTAGCGGGATCTATCAGGACCCGAAGAATTTTTTTCCCAACATGCCGGTCATGCCCGGGGAATTCCTCGCCATGTTTCCCGAGTTCGTGCTGGATGATGCCGCGAAACAGGCGTGGCTCAACACCCGCACCGGTGCCATCGTCGGCCGCGCCACCGCCAACCGCTTCCATTGGAAAATTGGCGACCGCATCCCGCTCCGCTCGCCGATCTGGGGGGTGCCCGTCGGCCAGGCGCAGTGGGAATTCGACATCGTGGGCATCTACGACGGCGCGAAAAAAGGTACCGACACCAGCCAGTTCTTTTTCCGCTACGATTACTTCGAGGAAGCGCGGCAGTTGCTGAAAGGCCAGGTCGGGTGGTTCACCGTGCGCATCGCCAATCCCGACCAGGCCGCGCAAATCGCCGCGAAAATCGATGGGGAATTCGCCAATTCGCCGTATGAGACGAAGACCGAACCCGAAGGAGCGTTCGCCCAGGGTTTCGCCCAACAGATCGGGGACATCGCGACGATCATGATGGCGGTCGTCGGTGCGGTGTTTTTCACGATTCTGTTAGTCGCCGGCAATACGATGGCTCAGTCGGTCAGGGAACGCACCGCGGAGTTGGGGGTTCTCAAGGCACTGGGTTTCTCGAATCCCATGGTGCTGGTCCTGGTGTTGCTGGAATCGTGTGCCATCGCCATGCTCGGCGGTTGCGGCGGGCTGGGCCTCGCATGGCTGATCATTTCCTCTGGCAACCCGGTGCCGTCATTGCTGCCGGTTTTCTATCTGCCGGCCAACAGTCTGTTAGGCGGGAGCGCGCTGGCCGCGGCGCTGGGGCTGGCGGCCGGCGCGTTGCCCGCATGGCAGGCGATGCGCCTGCGCATATCCGACGCCTTGCGCAGAGGCGGCTGAGGTCTCGCAAACAAATCACACCATGAGCTTTTTCACCCGGATGTTTTCCATCGCCCTGTTCAACCTGCGCACGTTGCCGGAACGCAAGGCTGCGGCGTTCACTGCGGTCATTGGCATCGCCGGGGTGGTCGGTGTGTTGGTGGGGGTGCTGGCCATCGCCGAAGGCTTTCGCCGGACGATGACCGTTTCCGGTTCGCCGGATGTCGCGGTGGTGTTGCGCGGCGGTGCCGATACCGAAATGACCAGCGGTCTGGAACGCGATGCCACCCGCACCATCGGCGACGCCCCGGGCGTCGCGCGCGATGCCAACGGTCCGCTCGCCTCAGCGGAATTGTTTGTCATCATCAACCTGCCGAAACGCACGACGGGAACCGATGCCAACGTGCCATTGCGCGGCGTGCAACAGGGAGCGTTCACGGTGCGCGACAACATCCGGATTGTTGAGGGCCGCCGCTTTGCCACCGGCCGCAACGAGATCATCGTCGGTGCCGGCGCCGCCCGCGCGTTCGCCGGTCTCGAGGTCGGCAAACAGATCCATGTCGGCCAGAACCTGTGGGAAATCGTCGGGATGTTCACCGCCAACGGCGGCATCGCCGAATCGGAAATCTGGGCGGACACCGATGTCCTGCAACCGGCCTACCATCGCGGCAGCACCTTCCAGGCGGTCTATGTCAAACTGACATCCGCAGCCGCGTTCCAGCAGTTCAAGGAGTATCTAACAACAAACCCGAAACTCAATGTCAAGGTCGAGCGGCAGTCGGATTTCTATGCGGAACAATCCACCGCCGTAACCCGCTTCATCACCACCATCGGCGTCTTCATCGCCAGCCTGATGGCGCTCGGCGCGTTGTTCGGCGCGCTCAACACGATGTACAGCGCGGTGGCCGCGCGAACCCGCGAAATCGCCACCCTGCGGGCGCTTGGCTTCGGCGCGGGACCGGTGGTCTTCTCGGTGCTCACGGAGTCGGTTCTGTTATCCATCGCCGGCGGATTGTTAGGCGGGACGGCGGCCTATCTGCTATTCGATGGTTACCGCGCCTCCACCATCAATTGGCAATCGTTCAGCCAGGTGACCTTCGCCTTCAGGGTCACGCCGCATTTGCTAGGATCGGCGCTCGGTTTCGCCACGCTCATCGGGCTGATCGGCGGGGTATTTCCGGCGTTGCGGGCCGCCCGCCTGCCGATCGCCACGGGCTTGCGTGAGGATTGAGCCGGCTACACCAGTTTCAACGCCACCTCCGCCACATGGGCACCTAACAATCTTGCCGATTGCAGGCCGGTTTCGTCCTTGGTGACATCGTCCTTGGTGTTC